>Ga0116210_1000666_pt1 | contig 31980 bp, 26 predicted proteins | sample TshhotsprinmetaG_FD_94483 | JGI IMG/M metagenome (GOLD analysis project Ga0116210, IMG submission 94483) | Hot spring microbial communities from South Africa to study Microbial Dark Matter (Phase II) - Tshipise hot spring metaG | ecosystem: Environmental > Aquatic > Thermal springs > Hot... | reverse complement strand
GCATCGAGACCAATGAGAAAAACCTGAGTGTGGAAGAGGTGCTGGATGCCTACCATAACCTCTGGAAGATCGAAAAGTCCTTTCGAATCATGAAATCCACCCTGGAGGTGCAGCCGGTCTTCCACTGGACGGAGGCGCGGATCAAAGGGCACTTCGTAGTTTGTTTCTTGGCTTTCCTCCTTGCCCGCACCCTGGAGTTCAGGCTGCAAGATGCCGGAATCAAGGCTTCTCCGGAAAAGATCCGGGAGGCAATCAACTCCCTGAACTTTGCCAAAGTCGAGATTGACGGCAGGGCTTACTACATCAAAACCAAAGGAACTGATTTGAGCACCAAGATACTGCGCCTGCTGCGGATGAAACAACCAAACAATGTGGTAGCTGCCGATGACTTCCATAAACAGGTAATGTAGTGGCAAAATGCGCGCTTTTTAAAAAACTTTTCAGGTTTCATGCGGGTTTGAGCAGGGTCATCTGATAAACTCAGGAATTTCTTTTTCTTTTCCTACCGTAGACATGTGTCGTTTGTCCCATTGAAGAGAGCTTCGGGAAGGAAAACTGGCTGAGTTACACTTGGGGTCGAGATAATAAATCAATTTTTATTCTTGGGAGTCTTTCGATCTACGAAGTGGAAACTTTGATAGGGAGAAACTAGAAAAGCAAAAAATGGTCAAGTCCAATTTTCTGTGTAAAATCTCTCTGGTAGCTTTTGAGGCTCATTAGAGCCTCATTAGGCTACCTCTTTCTCCGTTCTATTAGGTTCTCCTGCTCTAACCCGTTCTTGCTCATCTCTCCATATCAGTACTCCCTCATGTCCAAGTACCGGTTGCCAGCCACCCCAAGCCTCTCCATTTCCATGAGCACTGCACCAATCAGTCTCTACACTACCTCTCCCTCGGGGAAAATGCCTACACCCTCTCCACCACCGAAGCTTCCGGTTCACACGTTCTATGACATTGGTCGCAGGCAACCACCTGGCCGGTTCAGTGCCACTACCACCATGGCATCCTCAAAACCAGCTTCAAGCCTCTCCACCACCTGAGGCGCCACGGCCTCCGACTCCTCACCACCCTCCACGAAGCCGCCTGACCGTATCGAAATCAGGTGGGCCGAAAGTGTACCTTAGGAGTAGGGAGCTCCTTCGGTAATGACATGGGACACACATCCCAAAGGTCACGGATAGAATTTGTCTGGCACCACTGCCAGCTCACTCCCTGAGAGTGGGTTGTAGCGGCTTAAGCCCTTGTGGTCATCCAAAACCACAAGGTCAACACCCTTTACCTCAAGCCTCTTGAGACAGGTGAACACCGAAAGAAAGGGATATTCCTCCTCGCTTAAGTCCCTCTCTTTTCCCAGGGGAGATACGGTCGCTTTGGAAAACTCCCAGCCGCCCAACTCCCCAACCCCGGTTTAGCCTTTCGCCTCGCACCCCCTCAATGACCATCTCCATGAGGGCGAAAAGCAGTACCCGTTCACTCCCTTGGTAACGCCCAAACATTTCCGTAGAGAACTCAGCCAGCCTAACCCTGGGTACTTGGAGAACGAGCAGCCAATTCGAGTTACCATGGGTCTCTTGTGGTAACCATTACGGTACCCTTGCCTCTCCTCTGTGCCCTCGTATGGTTTAGGGTTCTTGCTCATCCTTTTATTACCAGAGTGGGTGGCCTTTCCTGCTTCTAACCCACCCTTTTTTACACACTATACCGGACATTGCTCAAAAAAATCCTTTTCAATCCAAACTATGCTTGATTTCTTAAAAGGTCTTAAATTATAACTTTGCTTTAAATCTCCTGTCTACTAAAATAACCCCTCATAACTATTGCCCCTAACAAGATTAGAGCATTGAAAATCATTTGAGGATAAGGATGAATTCCTAAGAGATTTAAAATGTTGGATATTACACCGAGTACAAGCACGCCAATAAAGGTGCCAATGGCACTACCTTTACCTCCAGAAAGAGGCGTTCCTCCAATTACTACTGCTGCAATGGCAAGCAATTCGTACCCATCTCCAACCCTTGGTTCACCACTATCTAATCTTCCTTCCACAAATTTTTGCTGCTTCCCTGCTTTGTCCGGTAGCAGCTAGTTCATAACCAAAAGACGTGTTTTTTAGAACTATATGTGCTAAAACTATCAATAGGAACCATGCAAAAACTGGAAATGGTACCCCCCATATGGATCCCGAGCCCAAAAACTTAGTTTCTTCCGAAACCCCGAAAACGGTTTGTCCTCCAGTGGAGGAGAAGGCTAAGGATCTTAAGGTGATCATTGTTCCCAAGGTGACTATAAAATCTGGTACGTTAGCTTTCGTTATCACAAGACTTTGTAGTAAACCTATTCCTGACCCTATCAATGTGCAGATCAAAAATATTAGGTATGGAGGAAACAAGAAAGATAAGTTATCTACGTATCCCAAATATATTCCATGATGTTGCCAAAGGGCGCATAAGGTAGAAGACAGAGCGAAAACACCAGAAATAGATAAATCAATTCCTCCACACATGACTACAAAAGACAAGCCTAAAGATAGTATGCCTATAAAACTACTCTGTCGTAACAGATTTTCTAAATTTTTCAAAGAAGCAAAAGCTGGCGAGAGAAAGGAAAACAAAACCGCCAGCGAAAATGGCATTACATGAGCTCCATACTTATCTAGGAAGACAGATATAACTACTTTGAATTCCTTCGTAAATTTTAATTTGGTTGTTTCTGTTCTCAAAATCGCTCCTCCTGCTCTTGAGAAGTTTTTGCTTTTACATACTAATGTCTTTCGAAGTTGTCTGGATTCCGCTGGCTAGTCTTAAAAGTCTTTCAATATTGCACTCAGCTGTGTCTAGGCTTCCCATTACCTCTCCTCGTGATAACACAATTAGCCTGTCACAGATTTCCAAGAGCTCTTCAGCTTCTGAGGAAATGATAACGAAACTCACACCTTCTTCTGCTTTTTTTGTGATAAGTTTCATGATTTCCCGTTTTCCTCCGACGTCAACGCCACGAGTAGGCTCATCCAGGAGTAACACCTTGCATTCTTTGGCTAACCACCTTGCTAAAATCAACTTTTGTTGGTTTCCGCCACTGAGATAACGTACCTGTTGCCACAGTGTGGGAGTTTTTATTTCGAGCTCCTCTACAAAGGAGGCGGAAATGTTAGTAACGGAGGTCCAATCCAAGAAGTTAAAAACTCTCGTTAGTTGCCTTAGGCAAGGCAATAGAATATTTAAAGCAACACTTAAGTCTAAAAAAAGTCCCTGAGTTTTTCTCTCCTCAGGCGCAAGAGCCATACCCGCTCTTACGGCTGCCCAAGGAGAAACTTGTGTAAAGGGTTTTCCATTGAACCAAATCTCTCCAGAGGTTACCGGAAAATGGCCTGTTAGACATTTTGCAAGTTCCGTTCTGCCAGATCCCACAAAACCAAAGATCCCAAGTATTTCTCCCTTTTTGAGTTCGAAGGATATATTTTTTAACTTTGGTTTAGTAACGTTACTGCAAAGATTTACAACCGAAAGCACTATATCCTTCGATTCATGTTTAATCTTTTTCAAGTCTCCTTTTTCGGAAAGTTGCGGCATTTTTACCTTGCCCATCATTTCTCCGACAAATTGATCCAAGTTTGTTTCCTTAACAATTCGCGTTGATACCCTCATTCCGTCCCGAAATACTGTGACTCTATCGCCGAGCTCGATTATTTCTTCTAACCTATGAGAAATATAGATGATAGCTGCTCCTTTGTCACGTAATTCTCTAATGATGCGAAACAAGCGGCCCTGTTCTTCAACAGTTAGAACAGCGGTAGGTTCATCAAAAATCACAACTTCTGCTTTAAGAACTAGAGCTCTTGCAATGATTATCATTTGACGTATAGCTACACTAACTTCTGTAGCCAATAAGGACGGATTCACTTCTCTTTCCCCAAGGTAATCTAAAAGACTCCTCGCTTTTGAGAAGAGTTCTTTATAATCGATCGTTCTTAGGAAGGTTTTTTTGGGGTAGTTTTCTAGGAAGATATTTTCAGCAAGTGTTAAATAGGGAACTATATCTAACTCCTGAAAAACCGTAGCTATGCCGAGGTTCCTTGCATCCTTAGGGGAAAGGATTTCTATCTTTTTGTCTTTGTAATATATATCACCCTGATCCTTGTGGTATATACCACTTAAAATCTTTACTAAGGTAGACTTGCCAGCTCCGTTTGCTCCCACCAAGCAGTGGATTTCTCCACGATAAAGGTCAAAATCAACCTCCTTTAGTGCTTGTACTCCCGGAAATCGCTTGGATAAAGAATGAACTTGTAGGATTGGTTTAGGCGTTATGACCATTTTTATTACTCTCCACGACATATTAATTTTTTGGAAATTTGATATAGTTTACAATAATGTTCATAATTTTTCTGGTATTCAGAAAAGGGGTATTGAGGACTTATCACTTCAAACTCTGGTTGCATGGCTAAAAATCCCTCTTCGAAAGAATGAAAAGCATCAACACTACAAGCAGCCACTATAGCACTTCCTAGAAGCGTCATGTTTTCCAGGGTAACTTTTAAAGGTTGTTCACAAACATCAGCTAAAATACGTGTCCATAGATGGCTTCTTGTGCCCCCTCCGCATACTTTTATTTTTCGAACAAGTATATTCTTTTCTTTGAGATAGTCGAGGAACAATCGAATTCCGAAACTAGTTCCTTCATATATAGCTCTTGCAATATGTGGGACCTCATGGTTCATAGTTAATCCCCAAATTATTCCTCTTGAATATGGATCCTTGTAAGGTGTTCTATTACCCTGCCAATGATCCAAAACGATTAGTCCATTTGCTCCAGGTGGGATTTTTGATGCTTCAGTATCTAGGAGATCAAAAGGAGTTACTCTATGCTTTTGCGCTTCAGAGATGTATTGTTTTGCTATCTTTTCTACAAGCCAGTTTAATATTGAACCACTTGATACTTGGCCTCCTTCTAAAAGTAAGACACCTTGGTAGAGTGGATCTTTATAGGGTCCCCAAAATCCAGGTATGACACTGGAAAAATTGACATTCATTAGGAAGACCGAAGAGGAGTCTAAAACTAAGGACACTTCTCCTTCCTCGAAGTTACCTAAACCTATCATAGAGGTATGAGCGTCAATACCCCCTTGAGCCACAGGAATGCCTGGATCACAACCAATTTCACGGGCAACATCTTTTTCAAGAAATCCTATAACAGTACCCACGGGCAAAATTTCGGAGGGAACTTTTTGTCCGAGTTCTGCCAAACCGATCGCTTCCAAAAAATCCTTGGACCAACCCTCACCAGGTAGATAGTTCCATTTACAAGAAGCATTGCATTGAGACCCCACCCATCTACCTGTAAGTTTGTAATTGAACCAATCTATTGCTTCCACGATAAGACATGCTTTTTCGTAAATTTCTGGACGTTTTTCCTTGAACCAAAGTACCTTGGGAAGAAGCCATTCTGCAGAAACCTCTCCACCGCACCATTTCAAAATGGGATGTCTTGCTTTATTTATACGCTCTGTTTGTTCGGTTGCTCTTACATCCATCCAGATAATAGCCTTGTTCAAAGGATTGCCTTCATGATCAACGGGGAGAACAGTACTAGAAGTAGCAGACACTGCTATAGCTAAAATCGCAACATTAGGGAACCTACTCATAGTTTCTCGGGCACCACCAATGAATGCCTTCCACCAATCTCTAGGATCCTGTTCCGCCCATCCTGGTAAAGGATAATAAGTTTTATACTTTCTACCAACTTCGCTCAGCATTCTACCTTTAAGATCGTAAAGACCAATCCTGATACTTTGGGTACCTAAGTCTACAGCCATTACACATCTCATGCTTATTCCCCCGAAATGGCTTGTTAAAAAGGTTAATAGTTACTTTTTTTCTCACTCATTGAGCGGATTGCTACTATTAAGATAATCGTTAACCCTTTAATGGCCTGTTGGGTGTAAAATTCTACCCTTAAGATGCTTAAAATATTTGTTAGGAGTCCGATTAAGAGCACACCACCAACTGTGTTTATAAGATTTCCTCTCCCTCCACTCAAACTGAAGCCACCTATGACACTTGCCGCAATTGCATCAAGCGCTGTTACAGAACCTACTCGTGGATCGGCTGAAGCCATCCGACCAACTAAAAGGATTCCCGCAAAAGCAGATAAAAAACTAGAAAGCCAATAAGAAAATATTATAGTTCTGGTAATATTTATTCCTACAAATCTTGCAGCCTCAAAATTACCACCTACAACGTAGAGATCTCGACCTAGAGGGAAATATTTAAGGAAAAGCCAGAAAAGAATAACTAATAGGAACCAGATTGTTGTTAATACTGGTATTCCGAGAATGTTTGTGAAACCAGCCTTCACAATATAGTCTGGTACAGAGAAGATTGGTTGCCCAGACGTCATGGAATAAGCGATGCCTCGTGCAAGAATCATGGTACCCACTGTTACTACAAACGGAGGAGCTTGAAGTTTAGCGACTACGGTGCCAGTTACAACTCCTAGTAAACTTACTGTTCCCACTACGAAACACAGAGATAATGGTTCGGGAAAAACTGGAGCGACTTTACCCGCTTCTTCATACACTTTCATAAAGTCAGGCATGTATGTAAATAAATTTCCTCTGATGAGATTTGAATAATAAACTCCTGCCAAAGCCATGACAGAACCAACAGAAAGATCAATACCTCCTGAGAGTATAACGACAGCCATGCCAATCGTGGCTATGCCTAGTGTGCTCTGTTGGTTTAAAAGGTTTCTGAAATTTTCTAGGTCCCTAAAAACTGGTGATATAATTGAGAAGCCTAAAAAGAGGACTAGCAGCACAAAGAACATGTTATATTCTTGTAATATTTTCGTTTTCATCAAGAATTCTCTCCACTATTTTCTAGCCCTGAAAAACGTGGAGGAACGAATCACCCCATGTTCTTCAGGGCTAGAGATATGTTCTAGCTTCTAAAAAATAGAGTTAGGATCGTAGTATTTCTCCACATTTTCCTTTGCCACCAGGATAGTCCCTGTAATAACTTTACCGCCTTCAGAAACCCCCTCTGGCAGATTGCCTGTATTTAGATATTGCATTAATACATCAAAGGCTACCGCAGTGATCTCGGCCGAATTATTTATTACTGTTGATTTATACTGCTCACCTTTCATTATTTCCAAATAAGCTTCTTTTTGACCGTCCACCCCGCAAACAGGGATATCTGTCATACCGGCTGCTTTCAAAGCATCTAGGGCTCCTAAAGCCATAGCATCGTTATGGCCATACACTAAATTTATTTCGTTACCATAAGCCGCTATTGCATCCTCCATTGCTTTCATTCCCTCGGCTTTGTTATAATGTGCCATATAAGTAGCTAGTATTTTAATATCAGGGTACTTTTCGCTGAAAACCTCCCTAAGTCCGCCGCCACGGCCTTTACCAGCTGGACAACCTGGATCGCCGGCTATTTCTACAATATTTCCTTTGCCTCCAAGTAGCTGGCCGATGAATTCTCCCTGCAATCTCCCCGCTTTCCACTGATCTATTCCAACGTAGACAAGATAATCTCCATACATTGTCGTGGAATTCCCCCAGTTTAGGTTGTGTCAACCATTCTGTGTAACCCATATTAATTCCTCTCCCTTCCCGTATTTTTCTCTTCGCAAAGCGAAAAGCTCTTACAAGATCAAAGCGATAGAGCACTCTCTCGGTACATTTCTCCTTCTCTTCTATGGAGATGAGGAGAGCACGCTCTCAAGATGAAAGATCGGGAAAAACCTCCATGACCTTGATGCTCCTTTTCACTTCCTTGATGTACCTTCTTGGGTGTTGATAGTGCAATGTACTTCTTGAACATGGGTGGATAACGAAAAGAGAGAGGAGAGGTCCCGCGTGAGGTAACTCCTCTCTCCAGGTATATCCTCTCCTCTCTTGAAGGGAGTAGAGTTTGGGTGAACTCTTCAAGGGTAGAAAGAGCATACCTCTTTTCACCTCTTTGGGCATGCGCTACTTCCTCTCCTCACCTCACGCAGGGTGCGAGCAGAATCTTGGGTAGGAGAGAGCTTTGCATCACCAGGGGGATAGACCTCTCTCCTTCCTTGAGACAACCAATCCATCCCCAACGGAAAGAAGGGGTGCACGGAGACCTCCTTCTTTGAGTTCCCCAAGGACCTCTCTTTAGTTTTCGGCCCTCTCTCCCTCACTCCCTCGCCCCCCAAAACCCCAGGACCTCTCGATATCCTTGCCTTGCTCTGGGCCAGATAGACTACCTCATGATCTGCGGGTCTTCCCCTCGAGGGACCACTCCCCTACCTTTTTCGACCATACCGGTAACACAAAAACCCATCCTGGAGAGTACTTCTCTCAAAGAGGGCTTCCAGGGTACAAGCGCAATCTCAGGTTGAGCATCCTCCCTGGTACGAAACTCTCACCAATTCCTCTGCGGTATAGAGGGTTCTCGGGTAGGGTTCTCAAAAGAAGGGAGGAAATCCCTCCTTCCTCCCTCTTCGTATGGCAAGTCTTGAGGTTTCTCGAGGGAGCCATGCTTTTCTCTCTCCAAGGAGGCCAGGGTCTCCAGGTTTTCCTTCACCCTCCTCCTTTCTTCTCTCTGGGAGCGCTCGGAGTTCCTTTTCTCTTTCTCCCTTCAGGGAGAGAATCTCAAGGTACTCTTTGAGCTTTGAGGCTCATGAGAGCTCCTCAGGGACAGTTGGGTTTTGGGGTTTGCCTTCTATTTTACCTGTGAGGAGGTCTACACGTCTCTGAAAGCGTGCGCCAAGTCAACCCCCTCCCACACTCAGTCCTTCCACCTCCTTCCTTTCCCTTTTCCTTGAAGCGAGCTTAAACTCATGCGTAGGTCACGCTTACGCCCCTTCTCTTTTTTCGATTCTTTGTAGGGTTTTTGGGTTTTCAACATCCACCAGGTGGCCTCGGCCGATGTCTTCCTACTGCTCCCACTACCCTCTTTTGACCCCTTCGGGCTTTCAGGGGGAGGTAGAGCGGTGCTACATGGCAGAAGGGCCTTTTCCTGGCTGATGGCATTCCCTGCCTCGATGTACGCCCACTCTAAGTAGCGGTTTACCCACTGGGCGAGTTCTCCCATGCCACACCCTCTCCCCTAGCTCTCAGCCGGGGTACTAACCCGGCACAGGAAGCGAGACTCTCCGGTCTTTCGAACCGCTCTCTATCCCCTATCTCTCAAGGGCATCACGGTGGCCAAGAGGAATCCTCCAGGGGGGATACTAAAAGCTCCCTCTCTCATTTCCTCTTCGAGGGCCTCGATCTCCTCATCTAAAACCCCGATGGGGGAGAGAATGCGCTCGGTAACGGAGGAGTCTCCGAAGGGAGAGTTTTTCTCTGAGGATTCCCCGTCCTTTCACTCCCAAGAGATTACTCGCCCCATCGACCACAACCCCATACTTGGCCAAAGGAGAATGAACCTTTGGTTTGAGACAAGACCTCTGCTTCGGAAGAACATCCGGGTACGGGGGAACTCTCGCCCATCCCCCATTTCTCCTTGGGGGATCCCTACCTCAGGAAGTGTCGAAGTCCATTGGAGTTTGCTGAGTCCCTGCATCGAATTTCGCGGTCTTGTTGATCATCCCCAACATGAGTTTTGCCTTCAGGGCACAGAGGAAGCGAGGTAAAAACCTACCTTTTCAATCTCATCCCCAATCCACGACCAGTTGCCCACCGTTTCCGAGGCTCGAGGAGAGCCAGGTTCAAAGTGAGACCCTTGGATTTCCCTTTCCTCTTCCGCCACGATAGGTGTACCGCTTTACTCCCGGGATGCGCCTCTTCAGCTTTTTCTCCAGGATATCGTATCCTTATCTCCTTTTAGGAGGCACACGCTTTCATAATATCAAAATGCAATACACTACCCGATGTATCGTAAAGAAATAGTTATTCTTCTGGCTTGCCACAAAATGGTCGAACACTCAAGGGATATTTTCCTAAGGAGGGTTAAGCCTGGTTTCATTAACGTTCATAAGACATGTCGGAATCAAGATATTTTTGGTATATTCCGTTAATAGCTTCATGTTGTGGCCTTGGGTATTTTCCCGTTTGTGATTCTATACCTGTATTTTTTTGGTGATCAGAATAGCTTAACATTGTTCTATGTAATATAGGTTATTTTCTAATAATATTTATTTATAAACAATATTATTTTTAAAGATATGTTGACAAAACAATTATTATGTTTTGCTCTTAATCAAAGATACTTTTATCATGATTTATTGTTAGCATGGAGGTGTAACAATGGGCTTAGGGCGGAAACTGAGGTATGGTATGGTTGGTGGAGGACCGGGGTCTTTCATTGGAGCAGTGCATCGTATGGCCATCGCATTGGATGGAACAGCAGAACTCGTGGCTGGTGCGTTTTCAAGAAATCCCGCGCTTTCTAAACAACAGGGTGATTATTTAGGCCTCAATGCTGACAGGGTTTATGTTTCGTACCAAGAGATGGCCGAAAAGGAGAGTCAATTGCCGGAGGGGGAAAAAATTGATTTCGTAGTTATTGTGACCCCTAATGCGGTTCACTATCCGGTTGCTAAGGCTTTTATTGAGGCTGGTTTCAACGTAGTCTGTGATAAGCCTATGACTACCACCCTTGAAGAGGCAGAGGATTTGTGTCGTTTGGTAAAAAACACGGCGTTACTTTTGGGTTAACTCACAACTATACGGGGTATCCTTTAGTAAAACAAGCAAGAGCTTTGGTTTCCCAAGGAAAATTAGGGACTATTCGTAAAGTTGTCGTGGAATACCCTCAAGGTTGGTTGGCGACCCCCATCGACCTCGAAGGCCAAAAGCAGGCTGCATGGAGAACCGATCCCACGATGGCTGGGATTTCTTCGTGTATGGGTGATCTCGGATCCCATGCCGAAAATTTAGCGCGATACATAACTGGTCTCGAAATGGAAGCCCTGTGTGCAGACTTGACCACTTTTGTTCGTGGACGGAAGCTCGATGACGATGGAAACGTATTAGTGCAATATAAAGGAGGAGCTCGAGGAATTTTGTATGCTTCTCAAATTTCTGTAGGAGAAGAAAATAATCTTCGCATTCGAGTTTATGGAGAACGTGGTTCCTTAGAATGGCATCAGGAGAACCCTAATTATTTGTACGTTCGTTACTTGGACAAACCGGGCGAAGTATACACTCGGGGAAGTGGTTATCTTGACCCAGTAGCGGCTCAAAATCAGCGTTTACCTTATGGACACCCTGAGGGATTTATTGAAGCGTTTGCCAATATTTATGTGCGTGTTGGTAACACGATTAAGGCGCGCCTTGCGGGTATGGTACCTGAGGCGATCGATCTCGACTTTCCAACGGTTCAGGACGGAGCAATTGGGGTGCACTTCATCGCTGCCTGTGTGGAAAGTAGCCGAAAACGAGGATGGATTCAAGCATCGTATACGTCTCCGGCATAAGAGGGTGATAGAAAGGAGAAAAAGAATTAGTACGTTTGATAGTAATGACAAACAATTTTATAAGGAGGTTAGGGGTATGGCAACACGTATTAAAGGACCGGCAATTTTTCTGGCGCAGTTTACCACTCCAAATCCGCCGCGAAATAACATTGAGAATTTTTCTACCTGGGCTGCCCATTTAGGTTTCAAGGGCCTACAGATTCCTTCTTGGGATCCCAACATGATTGATTTAGACAGGGCTGCACAATCAAAGGATTATTGTGACGAATATGCGGGAAAGCTCAGGGAAAAAGGCCTCGAGGTTACTGACTTATATGGACTACAGGGACAAATGATTGCTATCCATCCAGCAATGGAGGAATTGTTCGAGTCTTTTCACCCCCGTGGCCTCAAAGGAAAGGCCTTGGTAGAATGGGCACAAGGAGAACTCAAGAAAATTGTTGACGCCTCGGTCAATTTAGGATGTAGGGGTGTTCCGGTGCTCTCGGGTGGTATGGCTTGGAATTTTGTATATCCGTGGCCTCAAAGACCGGCAGGACTTATTGAAATGGCCTATCAGGAGTTGGCGAGACGTTGGTTGCCAGTATTGGACTACGCTCATAGTAAAGGTATAACCGTTAACTTTGAGCTCCATCCGGGTTGTGATTTATTTGACGGAGCTACTTTTGATATGTTTTTAGAGTACACCAACCATCATCCTGCTGCTTGTATCAATTATGATCCCAGTCATTTTGTTCTCCAACAACTCGATTACGTTGAGTTTATTAGAGTATATGCGGATCGCATAAAAGGTTTTCACGTGAAAGACGGCGAGTTTATCTCTAGCGCTAAGCAGGGAGTATATTCGGGGATGCAGCCATGGCCAAAGCGTGCTGGAAGATTTCGAACCGTTGGAGACGGACAAGTGAACTTTAAAAAAGTTTTCAGCCTCTTGACCGAAGTTGGCTTTGATGGATGGGCGGTGTTAGAGTGGGAGGATCCGGTGAGAAGCCCCGATCAAGCTGCCAAAATCGCGGTTAAATTTATTGAAGACCACTTAATTGAGGTAGCGGAGTATGCCTTTGATAATTTCTTGGCAACCGGGGTTGATGAAGAAGCGAACAAGAGAGTTTTGGGTATCGTTGATTGAAAATGACATATGAAAAAAGGAGGACTAAAAGCATGAAAAGGTTGTCGATTGGTTTATGTTTGGTGATGTGTCTATTGTTTGTTGGACTTGGATCGTTAATTTTAGCTGCTGAACGTACTCTGCCACCAGATGCGGTTATTGCCGGTGTGGTAGAAGCTGACGAACGTTTAGAGGATGGCACTGTAGGTGTGGATGCGAGTGTTCTCACTCTCACCCCGGAGGACGAAGAAAAATTGAAAAGCGGTAACTATACTGCTGCCATTGTGATGCACGTTCTCGACTCTTCGTGGTCGCAGCAGCAAATTGCAGGGATGAAGTCCGTATTCGATCGCTACAACATCAAAGTAATTTCTATTACTGGAGCTAATGCACAACCAGAAGTACAGATGGAAAACATCGAAAGTGTTATCGCTATGAAACCCGATGTTATTCTGAGTATACCTGTGGACCAAACTGCCGAAACCCCTGCTTATCTCAAGATTGCCGAAGCAGGTATTAAACTCGTTCTCCTTGATATGATCCCCCTTGGGTTAGAACATGGTAAGCATTATTCTACGGTTGTTTCCTCGTCAAGCTATGGTAACGGGGTAGCAGCTGCTGATATCATGGCTTATGAATTCATTCGTCGTGGAGTGGAGAACCCTAAGGTTGCCGCAATGAAATTAAACTTTAAACATTTCGTCACCGAAGAAAGACTTCGTGGTTTTAAGGAACGTGTTGCCTCGGCGTATCCTTGGATTAATATCGCAGTTGAGTATGATTTTCCTTTCGATATGCCTAAGACGACAGAAATTTCTGCAGGCATGCTCACTGCTCATCCTGATCTCGATGGCGCTTTCGTGATATGGATGACCCCAGCCATGGCTCTCGTGGCGGCAGCAAGAGAATTGGGAAAAGATCCCCAGAAATTCGTTATTACTACTGTTGATCTTGAAGAAGACGGAGCTTATGAAATTGCAGCCGATGGATACATTAAAGGTACAGGTGCCCAAGATCCCTATTCGAACGGTCAGGCAGAAGCTTTGGCAGCTTGTCGAGCAATTTTGGGATACGAAAATCCACCTTATATAGCAGTTCCGGGATATGCAGTATCACGACAGAACATTCTTGAGGGATACAAGAAGATACTCGGAGTTGAAGCTCCAGAAAAAATCAAGCAAGCTGTGGCACAATAAAATGATTTCCTGCCCTCCCCGAGGGGAGGGCAGAATGAATGCGTGAGGCGAAAAGGATGTCTGAATTCATCATGGAATTAAGGAATATCAAGAAAAGCTTTCCCGGCGTCCAAGCACTCAGGGGGGTTGATTTCACACTCAAAGCGGGTGAGGTACACGCCTTGCTCGGGGAAAATGGTGCGGGTAAATCGACTCTGGTTAAAATTATCATGGGCGTCTATCGGAAAGACGAAGGCAATATGTTTCTAAACGGTCGGGAAGTAGATTTTTTGACTCCGGAACAAGCACAGTCTCATGGCATAAGCATGGTTTTTCAAGAGCTGAGCCTCATACCCTATCTCGATGTAGCGCAGAATATCTTATTAGGCAGAGAACCAAAAGGGAGAGGGGGGTTGATCCGTTACAAAGATTTATATTTTCAGGCTCAAGCGTTGGTAAAAAAATATCATATCGATATTCCTTTCGACTTGCGCGACAAAGTCATCTCGCTGAGTCGGGGACAGTGTCAGATTGTGGAGATTTTAAAAGCCTTATCGAGAGAGGCAAAAATCCTGATCTTGGATGAGCCAACCGCTTCGCTGACCAAAGAAGAACACACTTTGTATCAGATTATTAATACCCTAAAAGAACGTGGAGTGAGTATCATTTACATCTCTCATCGTCTTGAAGAAGTTCTTCGCATTTGTGATCGGATCACCGTTTTACGAGATGGCGTGAAAGTGGCTACCGAAAATGTTGATGTTCTTAACATGGATAAAGTGATTGAAATGATGACCGGGAAAAAGATGGAGAGTATTTCCTATATCAGGAATGTTCAGAAGGCATCGGAAAAAGTGCAGAGAGTACTTTTGGAGGTCAAAAACCTCTCGATTTCTCGTCGGGTTTTCGAAGTATCCTTTCAGGTAAACTACGGAGAAGTGGTTGGTGTTACCGGTCTTATTGGAAGTGGTAAGAGCGAAATCGCCTTGGCCCTCTTTGGCATTAATCCCATACAGGGAGGAGAAATATGGGTTGACGGTCAAAAGCTTGTCATTCGTTCCCCCATGGATACCATAAAAGCGGGAATTGCTCTTGTTCCTGAGGATCGAAAAAGGCAAGGATTAGTTCTTATGCATTCGGTAGAGAGTAACATTGCTCTTTCTGTGGTCAGAGATTATGTAAAGTTCGGTTGGGTTCAGCAAGGCATAATTAGGAAAAAGGTCTTAGAACAAGTGAGTCGACTCATGATTAAAACTCCTAACCTGCAACAGAAGGCGCAATATTTGAGCGGAGGAAACCAGCAAAAGGTTGTGTTGGGAAAATGGTTAGTGCGTAAACCAAAACTACTCATCCTCGACGAACCAACGGTTGGTATAGATGTCAAAGCCAAGGCCGAGTTGCGACGGTATGTGCGCGAGATGGTTGCCGATGGAGAGTGTGGAGTTCTCTTTTTCTCTTCCGATCTCAACGATATCATTCAAACTTGTGATCGAGCTTTAGTGCTCTATAGAGGACGAGTGATTCAGGAATATACCGATGTTATGTCCATGGGGGAAGAATTTTTATATCGGGCAATCCAAGGAGTTGTTGCCTAACTTTGAGCATAGGGAGGCTAATGGTTCAGTGAAAGAGTTAGAGGCTGGTTTGAGGACAGAGAAGGACGAGGAGAGAAGTGTTCGGAAATTGGCCAAGAAACCGTTGCTGCAACATCTTCAGGCGAATGTCGCTTTAGTAGTCTTTGGTGTCGTTATTGTTACTTTTAGCCTCTTTAACCCCAGATTTTTAACTTTTGATAATTTCGCCAATATTGGTCGACAGGCAGCGATGATTATTACTATGGCATGCGGGATGACCATGGTAATTGTTGCAGGTAATATCGATCTCTCTGTTGCTTCAACTCTCTCGCTCGCGGGGATGTTGTCGGGTCTGGTGGTTGAAGCTACGGGATCAACGTTATTTGCTCTCGCGATAGCACTTGGCTTGGGAATTTTTGCTGGTATGACCAATGGTTTATTGGTAACTCGAGGGAGGATACCGTCCTTTTTAGTGACTCTTGGCATGATGGGTATTTTACGAGGCATGGCGATGCTTGTGACAGGAACGAAACCGGTAGTCATATACAACGAAACCTTTTGGCGTAGTTTTGGCGATTTTGATATTCTGGGATTTTTCCCCATCTCTATCCTGTGGACGATTGGTATCGTCATTCTATCGCATGTATTGTTGACCTACGCCTCGCTCGGGAGATATATTTATGCTACTGGAGGAAATATCGAAGCTGCTTATTTCACGGGAGTGAACACCAAACGAACTATCGTTGTCACTTTTGTCATTATGGGCTTGCTCGCTGCTCTGTCAGGAGTCATGTTTGCCTCTCGCATGCATGCTGCACGTCCGGGAACTGGTGAAGGTATGGAGCTCAATGTTATTGCCGCTGTCATCCTTGGCGGAACAAGCCTTGCCGGTGGTAAGGGGACGATTATTGGTTCAATTATTGGGGCGTTAACCATTGGTACGCTCAATAACGGTCTCATTATCCTCGGTTTTAACACTCACGTGCAGATGTTAGTAAGAGGGTTGGTAATTATTTTAGCAGTGCTTATTGCCAGGGAAAAGTGAAAATTGGGGGGTGTGACAGGTGCACAAAGTCAACGTGGCACTCATTGGTTCGGGCTTTATGGGGAAGGCGCATAGCTTGGCTCTCTCGGAGCTCTCGGTTTTGTTTCCCGACTGCCCTCTTCAACCTCATAAGTACGTGGTGGTAGACGTCAATGAAGAATTAGCAAAGACTGCAGCACAAAACTTAGGATATGAAAAGTGGAGTACTGACTGGGAAAGCGTCGTCTCTGACCCTCAGGTTACTTTAGTAGATATTGTAACTCCCAACGATTTGCATAAACCAATTGCTATAGCTGCAGCACGTACGGGAAAACATATTTTTTGCGAGAAGCCTCTCTCCTTGAACGCACAGGATTCATATCAAATCTACCAAGAAGTGGAAAAGGCGGGCGTGAAGCATGGTATGGGTTTCCATTACCGTAAGATTCCTGCCATTGCATATGCCAAAGAACTTATTCGGCAGGGGAAAGTCGGAGAAGTATTCGCCTTTCGTGGTTTCTATTTGAACGATTGGGCAAAAGATCCAAATGGTCCCTTATCTTGGCGTTTTCAAAAAGCAAAAGCAGGATCTGGAGTGATAGGAGACCAATGTACCCATGCTATTGATATCGCCCGTTACCTCCTTGGGGAACTGGAGCAGGTTTGTGCTTGGGTCAAGACTTTGATCCCCGAGAGACCTTTACCGACCTCGGTATTTGATGCTTTAGGACGGAAAACCGAGGGGAGAGGAAAAGAAATGGGTAAAGTAGATGTTGATGACGCCTGTGCAATCCTTTTTGAAGCTCAAGGGGGGATATTGGGAATCCTGGAAGCCAATCGTTGTGCCAGTGGAAGAAAGAATTACCTGTCCTTTGAAATTAATGGTAGTCGTGGGTCTATTTACTTCGATTGGGAACGCAATAACGAACTTTGGTATTGTTCGAACGACGACCGCTTCGAAGAACATGGTTACAGGCGTTTGCTGATGGGTCCAGGTCATCCATATGGACAGTATTTCTGGCCTATTGCGGGAATTAACATAGGCTATACGGAGGCAGTGGCCATCAATTTCTATCAGATGCTGCAGGCTATTGTCAACGACACCGATTGCGATCCCGATTTTGAAGATGGTTGGCGAATTGAAGAAATCGTTGAAGCAGCCTTACGTTCTCATGAAGAAAAAAGATGGGTACTATGCCATGCGGTGTAGGTACTAAAAAGAGGTGAATTTTGTGCGAACACTTTCTATGCCTTACTGGTGTGTGGCTAATCCGGTGGGTGATCCTTTTGGGGGTGGAGTGCTCCCCAAGGTGAGCGTGTTTGAGGTGACCGAATGTTTACTCTGGGCAAAAAAGGAAGGTCTCATTGTTTACACTTCGGCGCATGACGATGACTTGGTCCCCTGGCACCCTGAAGAACCCGAAGATGATCTCGATCCCTCTAGCGAAACTTACCAAGTTCTCCAAGAAGTGAAGCATCAATTACAAGAAGCGGGCATCTCGGTGAATACGGTAGGCTGCAATCTCCACAGTCATCCTTTGTTCCGTAACGGGGGTCTGGCCAATCCCAACCCGGCTATTCGCCTTGTGGCTATCCAGAAAGCTATGCGTACGCTCCGCATCGGACATTTTTTGGGAGCTCGTTATTTCACCTATTGGGTGGCACGAGATGGTTTTGAGTGTCAGTTTGCCGTTCCCTGGGAGAGCGTGTTTTCCTATTTGCGGGAGGGACTTGACATTTTGGCCCGGTATGTCAAGGAACACGAGCTTTCCCTGCAGGGAGGAACGATTGAATACAAACCAAATGAACCTCGAGGAGAGATGTTCCTTCCCACGGTCGGCCATGCTCTCGGGTTCATCGCTCAACTTGAGGAACCTGATTTTTGGGGTGTTAACCCGGAGGTACTCCAACATGACCAAATGGCCAGTCTCACTTCGATTCTGGCTATCGCCTATGCGCTCAGCGCCGGAAAACTTTGTTTTCTCCACGTGGGAAACCAAAAGCCTAATCAATTCGATAACGACAATCCGCCACTCATCGGCATGGACGGAGTCAAAGAGTTCGTGAGTATTCTCTATCTCCTCGAGCGGGCTCGCTGGGAGGGGATTGTGGAATTCGATAACCATATGTTGCGAACCGATGCCGTGCCGCAGGAAGAAGCGAAAATCGAGGTGAGGAAGGAGTATATTCGTCTCGCGGTGGAGTCGTATCGTCTTGCTGAAGCCAAGGCCGAACAGCTCTTGCAAGACGGAGAAATTTGCAGACTGCAGGAGATGCTCTGGAGGGGTGATGAGCGTATTGAGAGAGTTCTTACCTCTCGGGACGTGCGCGCCATCGCCTCTTTGAGGGTAGACGTTGCCGAGCTCAATGAAAAGCGATTGAGCATTGGGTATCTGGATTTTCTCGTTAACAAAAAAGTTTTCGGTTTGTAAATAATGAGCAGGCTGAGAAATGGGTGATGAAAATGAAAATTACGAAGATGAGTGAAGAAGTGATGTGTCAAACACGTTCGGGGAACAAGATTTACTGGCTTGTGACGGCAGAAATGGGAGCATCCAACTTTGAGTTACGATACATCGAAATTCCGCCTGGGGGGAAGAGTAGCTACGGATCACACCCTCATGAACACGCGGTGTTCGTGGTACGAGGAAAAGGGAGGATTAGGGGTATCGGAGGTGAGCTAGATCTCTACCCTGGCTTAGGAGTATTTGTGGCTGGTTATGAGGAGCACCAGTGGGTGAATGAGAGTAACGAGGAGTCCTTGGGTTTTGTGTGCGTAGTGCCTAAGGGGGCAGAAAAAGAAGCGAAGCCTCCTTGCTGGTGAAGAAGATGTTACTTCTCCAATTCGGGGCAGGAAATATCGGCCGAGGTTTCATGGGGCATCTCTTCTCGGAAGCAGGGTATACGGTGGTTTTTGTTGAAGCCAATCCAGAACTCGTTACCCTCTTGAACCAAGAAGGAAGTTATCCTTTACGTCTCTTTGATGCCTATGCGAGAAGAGAAATTGATGTACGTATCAGAGGGGTACACGCGCTCTTACCCACGCAAGAAGAGGAAGTCATGTCGTTCTTTGTGGAAAGCGATGTTTTGGGAACTGCGGTGGGTATTCAAAATTACCCCCATATTGCGCCTTACATCGCTCGGGGTATTCACAGGCGGAGAGAACAGGGTAAGCCGGTGGACATTTACCTCTGCGAAAACGACTTAGAGGCCCATACGAGATTAAAATCGCTTGTCGCATCTTATCTTGATGAATCAACAAGGGCATGGATGGAGGATCACATTGGTTTTGTCCGGGTGAGTGTTGCCCGTATGGTTGCAGGGAGGAAAGCCGAGGTTCCACCGCTCCTTGTACTTGCCGATGCCTACCGCGAATTTCCCTATGATGAGCGTGCTCGTCGGAGTGAGCGTGTGTACCTTGCTACTTTAAAACCAATCTACAATTTTGAGGTTGAGCTTCAAAGGAAAATCTACACCTATAATCTGGCTCATGCGGCTTTGGCCTATTTGGGCTATGTGCAAGGGTATCGGTACGTTCATGAGGGGTTTCACGATCCCTGGGTTATGCAAATTTTCCATGGGGCGCTTGAAGAAACCGCACAAGCACTCTACAGGGCCTATCCCCTGGATATAAACCCCCGAGAGCACCAAAAAGTCCTTGAAGATGTGCGGATTCGTTTCGGTAACCCCCTCTTGCAGGACCCTATTCATCGAGTTGCTCGGGATCCGATACGAAAGCTCGGTCCTCACGATCGCTTGGTAGGAAGTGCTCTTTTGTGTCTTGCTCAAGATATTTTCCCCGCTCATATTGCCATTATTTGTGCTGCATCCTTACTCTACGATTGGGAGGGAGACCCCGAGGCGTTGCGCCTTCAAGAGAAAATTCGCCGGGAAGGCGTTGAGAGGACTTTGGAGGAGATCACTACGCTCACTTCTCAAGATCCTTTGGGGCAGAGAATACTTGAAGAATATGATCGCTTAAAATCTTTACGAGGGAGGGCGAGAACTTGAAAGCTGCGGTTTTTTACGGACCGAAAGATTTGCGCGTTGAAGATGTTCCGATACCGTCTTGTAGTGATAACGAAGTGCTCATTCAGGTAGCCTTTTGTGCTATTTGCGGCACGGATGTGCGAATTTTTCATCACGGTCACAAGGCGATCACTCAACCCCAGATTATTGGTCACGAATTCTCCGGAATTATTGTGGAGAAAGGGAAGGACGTGGTGGGGTATGCTGTGGGTGACAGGGTGGTAGTGGATCCTATTGTTTCCTGTGGTCACTGCTACTACTGCGAGAGGGGTGCAACCAACCTGTGTCTTGAGTTTAAAAAGACGACCGAAGCCTTTGGGTATTACTATCCGGGGGGATTTGCCGAGTATGTGTTGATTCCGGAAAAAGCGATCCGCCGAGGAAACTTAGTGAGAGTTCCAGAAGGTTTAAGTATGGAAGAAGCCGCGATTGCCGAACCCTTGGCCTGCGCGCTCAACGGACAGATGCTCTCACGGGTGGATTTAGGCGATACGGTATTAATTATCGGTGCAGGACCGATTGGGTGTATGCACATCGGGATTGCTAAAAGCCTCGGGGCAACCAAAATCATGGTAGCGGAAATTAAAGACACTCGTTTGGAAATGGCCAAAAAATTTGGCGCCGATATGTACATCAACCCTGCGGTGGAGAGCTTAGAAGAAGTGGTGATGCGGGAAACGCGAGGGATCGGTGCGAACGTGATCATCATTGCCGTTTCTTCTAAAGTCATGCAAGAACAGGCTCTCTCCTTAGCCTCATGTCATGCGCGGATTAACTTTTTCGGGGGATTGCCCAAAGATGATAATATGGTGTCCTTAGATAGCAACACCATTCACTATAAGGAGATCTTTGTCCACGGAACCTCTGGTACAACCACAAATCACATTCGTACCTGTCTTGAGCTCTTAGTGGGAAAGCGGGTACAAGGGAAAGATTATGTGAGCCGGGTCATCTCCTTAGAAGAATTACCCCACTTCCTGCAAGGAGAAGTCCAAGAAGGAAAATATTTGAAGGTCCTCGTGAAACCGGCTTAGTATATGAAATATCTTTTGAGTGGCGATTTAGGTACAAGTGGGATTAAGATTGGTTTAGTAAGTGAGGCGGGCGAGCTGGTAGAGAGTACCTACCAGTCCGTTCGCTATCACACCCAAGGCTCGGGGCGAGTTATACAGAGGGTGGAAACCTTTTTGGATGAAACCCTGAGGCTCATTCGGCTTATTATCGAGAAGAGTCAGGTTGACCCTCGAGATATCGTGGCTTTGAGCTTGAGCAGTCAAATGGGGGGTATTATCGGTGTTGATAAGACATTTGTGGCCATTACCGGACTTGATATGGGGTTAGATCTCCTCTCCGAGAGATACAATCGTTGGTTTCAAGACCGATATGCGGATTTTGTCAACTTAAAGAGTTGTGGTTCACCACGTAACTTTCCCAAAATTTTGTGGTGGAAAAGAGAACGTCCTGAAATCTATGAGCAAGTGGTTAAGTTTGTTACCCTTAATACTTATGTGGTCGGTCGTATGGCTGGATACAAAAACCAAGACGTCTTTATTGATTATACTTTGCTCTCTTTTTTCGGCAACGAAGACATGGTGAAACGTGCATGGTCGGAGGAACTTTCCCAAGAATTGGGTGTATCCGTAGATAAGTTACCCCGAATAGTTCCTCCTTGGACAATTGTAGGGAAGGTATCGTCTGAAATTGCGGAGAAGTGCGGTCTGTTGGGTGGTACTCCTATCGTAGCAGGAGCAGGGGATCAGCCTGCAGGATTCTTGGGGGGCGGATTTTGCGAGTTTGGAACCTTAGTCGATGTTTCCGGGAGCTCTACCCTTCTATCACTGTATGTGCCGTTTCCGGTGAGAGAGCGAGACAATCCCGTAGTAATGTACATGCCCTCAGTCATCCCCGGAGAATATCACGCGTTCACATACATTAATGGAGGTGGAACAACGCTCAATTGGTTTGTTGAAGAGTTCGCTTCGGGCGATGATCGCGAAGAAATGTACCGAGAACTGACTGAAAGAAGTGAAGTGTTGCCCCCTGGAAGTGAGGGGCTTATCTTTCTACCCTATTTTGGGGGTCGGCAGTGTTCCTATGATGACACCATAAGAGGAGGTTTTATTGGGTTAAGCTGGTGGCACAAAAGAGAACACCTCTTTCGATCAATTTTGGAATCCTTGGCTTACAATCAAGCACTTGGTTTCTCAGCCTTGCATCGGCTTTTTCCGTGGTTTAGCTCCTGGAAGGTTTTCGCTATGGGCGGTGGGACCAGAAATCGCCTGTGGAATCAAATCAAGGCTGATGTTCTCAATATCCAATATATTCCTGTTGATGATTACAAATTTCCGCTCTTGGGTAACGCCATTATTGCCGGATATGGAATAGGCCTATGGGACAATCTTGTACCCTTCTCTCTGAGGAGAGAGGAGGTATATCCCACAACATTTTACCCCAATCGAGACAATAACCGTGTTTATCGGGAATTTCTCTCGATTTACGAAAGACTGATCACTTCTCCCTTAAGCAAAACCTTTCTTTTGCTCCGTGAACTTTCTGAGAGAGGGTAATGGAAATGGAAGAGTTACAGATGGGCATCTGGAGTATACTTTATTACGAAAAAGGGCTTTCTCAGCAAGAGATTGCTAATCGTTTTGGAATTTCTAAGATGACCGTTTCAAGAATGTTACAAAAAGCGAAAGATGTCGGTATCGTAGAAATTCGCATTCACAAACCATTCGCCAGCAATATCTCTTTGGAGGGGGTTTTGGAGAAAAGGTTTCGTCTCCGTAGAGCTCATGTGGTGGTCAAGGGTAGGGAGGAGGAGGATGTTGTATCGCTCTTGGGAAAATTTTGGGCTTTTCAAATGAATTTGAACATAAAGAAAAGTTTTGTTTTAGGTGTTGGGGTAGGGAAAACCATTGCTGAAGTAGTGCGGTATCTTTTCCCAATGAAGGTGGAAAATGTCGAAATCGTTCAACTATTAGGGGGATTAGCAGACGTCACCCGGGAAAACCCTTTCTCGATCGTCCAGGAGTTGTGCGAAAAGCTTGGGGCCCGGGGTACGTATTTGGCCTCTCTGGCCACGGTAGAGAATAAAGAATGGCGAGACCATCTCCTTTACGAAACCATGAATGGGAAAGCTCTTTACAGCCAATGGAGCCGATGCCACCAAGCTCTCTTCGGGGTTGGTTCTATCGAGGGTGGAACATTACTCGGTTCCCATTTAGTGAGAGAAGAAGAGCTCAAGGAAATAGGGGAAAAAGGGGGAGTAGGGGATATTTTAGGTCATGTTTTCGATGAGGCAGGTCATTTTATTCACACTTCTCTTGAGGAACGATTAGTGAGTATCCCTATTGAAATGCTTTTCACCGTCCAAGAACGTGTGGCCATAGGGGGAGGAACTTTTAAAGTGCGAGCTCTCAAAGGATTGCTTCGCACCGGTATAGTGACTACTCTCGTTACCGATGAGATAACGGCGCGGCAAATTTTGGAAGAATAACATCCTCCTGATTTTTAAAGATTTTCCTTTCTGGAGGAGGGAGTCTCTCTTGTGTTTTCCTCAAGATATGTGTATTTTAGGCGATAGAGTATACTAAAGTTCGCAATTTTGCGCCTTGAAAAAAGCCACCGGAGACTCCAAATGAAGGTTGCATGTAACACAAAACTTCATCGAGGAGGAATATCCGATAGCTCATGAGAAATACACCATTTCTCAAAAATGACTGAACCTGATCCGCTCTAGTTGTGTCAACCAAAAATAGCGATTGCCCCTTCCAGGGCTGCCAATATGGCAAGTATCATAAATCCTAAGCTCATTTTGGTCTTGATGGACATATCGACACCCCCTTACCATTTTTTCTCTATTTTTATTATCGGCAAGCAGTTCTTTGAAGAAAAGGTTGACTCGAAGGAAAATTATTTTTTTATCCCTCTTGTCATTCGTCACGTTTTCTTTTACACTTCTCTTAATCGGTTTACTAAACCGATTAAGAGAAGTGTATTATGGTAACCATTGCTGAAATTGCTCGATTGGCTGGGGTTTCCAAGGCCACTGTTTCCAATGTTCTCAACGGGAAGATCGAGCAGGTTGGAGAGGAAACCCGCCAAAGGATTTTACGTATCATGGAGGAGGTGGGATACTTTCCTCACCAAGCAGCTCGGGCTTTGAAATCGAAGCGAACCCGAACCATTGCCCTCCTTTTCCCTCATATGCCGCTCCGTTTGGTTTCCAGTTCTTTCTTTTTTCCCGGCTTTCTGACCGGGGTTGCCGAGGCGTGTGAAGATTTCAATTATCAACTCTTGGTGACTACGAGTTGGAAGGACTGTGATACCGATTTCCATTACGAGAGTCTTCTGCGGAGTCGGAGTATCGACGGACTCATCGTGAGTGACGTCTTTTACGATGACCCACGTTTTGCTCTCCTCAAAAGGGCGGATATTCCCTTCATCAGTATCGGAAAACCGGAAGGGGAAACGGGGAAAGACATTTGCTGGGTGGATCACAATCAGGAGGAAATCGCCGAGAAAGCGGTAGAATACCTCATTACCCTGCATCATCGAGATATCGTCTTCATCGGTCTTTCCCAAAAACGCGTTTATACTCTGCAAAGGTTACGAGGTTATCGCCGGGCTCTGGAGAGGACTTCCCTCCCTTACCGGGAAAATCTCGTTCTCTGTGAGGAGATGTGGGGAGAAGAGGCGGAAAAGAGGATCGCCCTTTTCCTGCAAAGCCTTCCTCGATTTACCGCGTTATTCACCATCGGACAGAACTTAACCTTGAATGCGGTAAAAGTGGTGGAAAAACTCGGCTTACGCATTCCCCAGGAAGTATCGATTTTAGGGAATATGGAAACCGACCTGGAAAAATTTTTGGGTTTCCGTCTCTCAGGGGTGGGAGTTAAACCTCAAGTTTTGGGTTATGAAACGGCGAAGCGCTTGATCGATCTCATCGAGGGAAAGGCGATCGAACGGGAAAAAATAATTGAGGCGGAACTCGTGATCGGAGAATCGTGTCGATTGATTTCCGATAATGAATGCTATTTGTAGGTAGGGAGGTGAGAAGAGGGAGAATCTTTCATCGGTGAATATCATTTTTCGACTCTTTTTGTGAAAGGAGGCAAATACGTGAAGCGATTCATTTTGACATTTTTGGTTCTGAGTTTGGGAGTGGCGGTGAGCATCGGTACGGTGGCTGTGGCGCAGGAAAAAGTGACCATCACCGTTCAAGATTACTTTGATCCGGCGGGAGGAATGGCCAAGTTCATTGACGAAATGGCGGTAGAATTTGAGCGAAACCACCCGGAAGTGAAGATCAATCATGTCTATATTCCCTTTGCTCAACTCCTTCCCACCATTCTCCAGCAATCGCTCACCAGAACAGTTCCGGAACTCACCATGGCTGACAATCCTTGGGTTCCTCAGCTCATTAAGGCAGGTACCTACAAAGACATCACCGATCAGGTGAAGGAATGGGGATGGGAGAATTGGGAAGATTTCTTCAAAGGTCACCGCGAATTGACGAGCGCCAATGATCGGATTTACGCCTTTCAAATTACCACCAACAACTTGGCCCTCTTTTACCGGAAAGGGCTTTTAGAGAAGGCTGGAATTGCCAATCCTCCCGAGACATGGCAAGAGCTCAAGGAACAGAGTCAGAAGATCAAAGAAGCCTTAGATATTTATGGTTTTGCCTTTTGTGCTACCGCTTCCGAGGAGGGGACTTGGCAATTCGAACCGTTCTTGTGGAGTAATGGAGGAAGCCTTTTGGAGTTAGATCAGCCGGAAGCCATTGAAGCGTTGCAGTTTTTGACGGAAATGGTGGTAGCAGGCTACACTCCTCGGGATATCGTCAATGTTTCCGGTCAAGGCGACGTTACGCAATGGTTTATGAATGCCGAAGTGGCCATGATGGTGAACGGAAACTGGGAGTTTGGTTGGCATCTCACCGAAGATGTCATGCAGCAGTTAGGAGATGTTGCGGTAGCTACCCTTCCCGTCCCTCAAAAAGGGATGCGACCTGTGGTTCCCTTCGGCGGAGAGTGTTTCGGTATTAGTGGGAATATTGATCCTGCGAAATTTGACCTTGCGTGGGAATTCTTAAAGATTCTGGGCTCTTCGGATACTATGTTACGAGCAAACATTAAACACGGAGGACTCCCCACCCGGGCCTCAGCAGCGGGGAAAATTTTGGCCGAAAAGCCGATTTTGAAACCTTTCCTGGATCAGGCTCAATACGCTCTTCCGCGTCCTTTGGTAGGTGGAATTGATAAGTATCCTGATATCTCTTCCACGGTATGGGTAGCAGTGCAGAAGGCTTTAACTGAAATGGCCACTCCCGAAGAGGCCTTGAAGAATGCCGCTTCGGCCATCCGGGAGATTTTCTCTGCCGAGGAGTATGAAATGTACAAGAACATGGCTCGTGAACTTCTTGCCGAAGCCCGAGGAAAATAACCATTTATGTTCTTCCCCCTGGGGATCACTTCCCCAGGGGGAAGGGAAAGGAGCTCATCTTTTTCTATGAAAACGACCTCTCATGTAGGTTACTTTTTCATCGTTCCTGCCCTCGTCTACGTCCTCTTCTTTGGGGTTTATCCCCTCATCTATAATTTCATCTTGAGCCTCAAGGAGGTAACCCTCATTACCTACATGTCGGGGACGTCACCGTGGGTGGGTTTAGCCAATTATTGGCAAACCATAAAAGATGTTGTATTTCAGCGAACCTTTACCAATACCCTGCTTTTTACCTCTCTCTCCTTAGCCTTTCAGTTTCTCATCGGATTTTTTTTGGCCATTCTCTTCAACCGTTCTTTCCCCTTGAAAGGGCTTTTGCAGAGTCTCATCATGATTCCTTGGGTATTGCCGATCATCGTCAGTGGTTCTTTCTTTCGCTGGTTTTTTAGCGATCGGGGAATGGTGAACGGATTCCTCTTGGCTTGGGATTTCATCGACAAGCCTATTCCCTGGATTACCAGTCAGAAGCTCCCTATTTTTGCAGTGACGTTGGCGAATATTTGGCTGGGTATTCCCTTCAACTTTGTGTTGCTCTATACCGGATTACGGGCCATACCCATTGAGCTTTTCGAGAGCGCCGATATCGATGGAGCGAACTGGTGGCAAAGAATCGCGTTCATTACTTTTCCCGTGCTTCGACCGGTTATTATTACCACCCTCACCTTGGGGTGTATTTTTACCGTGAAGGTGTTCGATTTGGTGTGGATCATCACCCAGGGAGGACCGGGAGATGTTTCTCACCTCTTGAGCACCCTCTCCTACTCCTGGGCTTTCAATAAGTTCCACTTTGGTCGGGCTTCGTCTGTTCTCGTGATCATGCTTAGTTTGGTGGTCAGCCTCACGGTGCTTTTGAATTCTATCCGTTCCGAGGGAGAATGAGCATGATGAAAGGGCGAATGAAACAGTGGAAATGGACCCTCGTTGCTCTCATTCCTACGGTGATCATCGTTTTCCCGCTCTACTTTATTGCCATCGGTGGCTTTCAAACGGTGGCAGAAATCTTCCACCGTCCCCCTTACTGGTTTCCTCCCCGTCCATCCTGGCAGTTCTATGGGGATGCTTTGGTGACTCTCTTGCCGTATTTGAAGAATAGCCTCATCATGGCTTTAGGAAATCTGGCCTTAACTCTCCTTGTCGCTCTTCCTTCTGCCTTTGCTTTGGCCAAGTTTCGTCTCAAAATCGGAAAATCCACCTTTTTCTTGCTCGCTTTTACCCAAATGCTTCCCGCAACGGCAGTGATTATCCCCCTCTTTTTGATTTTTAACCGTTTTCGCCTCATCAATAATTACCTGAGTGCCATTCTCGGCATTGCCGTGTTCACTATTCCCTTTGCCACCATTATCCTTCGCGCTTACATGCAGGCTATCCCCACCGGACTCTTGGAAGCGGCTTTTATCGATGGCGCGAGTCTCTTTCGGGTATTTCGCAGCATTGTGATTCCCCTCGCGAGTCCTGCCATTGCTACCGCGGGCATTCTCACCCTGATCATGGCCTGGGGTGATTTCATCGTCTCCTTGTCTTTTCTCAAAGACCGTACTCTCCAGCCTATGAGTATCGGTCTCTATAATTTTATCGGTCAGTATGGAGTGCAGTGGAATAAGCTTATGGCGGGAAGCATGATTTTTGCCGTGCCTCCTTTGATTGTGGCTCTCTTAGCAGGAAAGTCGATCGTGGCGGGCTTGACCGCCGGAGCTTTTAAAGAATGAATGGGGGTGAAAAGAGTGATTTTTGCCAAGCAAGGAAATAAACTCATCGGCAAAGAAGGGAGAGAAACGATTTGTCTTGAGCCTTTCGGGAAAGATGTATTACGATTTCGGGGAACCATAGGGAAGGAAATAGGCGAGGAGAATTGGACCCTACTCCCCCAAGAAGAGGTACCGGTAGAAATTGTCATTGAGGAGGAACGCGCCTTTCTTTGCAACGGAAAGATCCAGGCGGAGGTCCGAAGCGATGGGAGTATTCGTTACATGGATAGCCGGGGGAAAGTCCTCTGTGAAGAACTTTGGATTGATTACCGGGTGAATAATGCCGACCTCTTGAAAGCTCGCCACTATAAAGCGGTGAGTAGTGACCTCTACCGCCTCGACCTCTATTTCCGTGCTTATGAAGACGAGCGTTTCTACGGAATGGGACAGTACGCTAATGGCTATCTCAATTTAAAGGGGTGCGTCCTGGAGCTGGCCCAGCGGAATACCCAAATAAGCGTTCCCTTTTTCCTCTCTACCCGGGGATATGGATTCATTTGGAACAATCCGGCCATAGGTCGGGCAGAGCTCGCTCGAAATCACACCCGGTGGCATGCCGAAGCAGGGAGGCAAATTGACTATCTCGTCATTGCCGGTGACACCCCTCGGGAAATCCTCGTCAAGTACACCGACCTCACCGGAAAATCGCCTCTTCTCCCCGAGTGGGCCTTGGGTTTTTGGCAGTGCAAATTGCGTTATCGGACGCAAGAAGAAATCCTTGAAGTGGCAAAAGAATACAAAAGGAGAGGGCTTCCTCTCTCGGTCATCGTGGTGGACTTTTTCCACTGGCCTAACCAAGGAGATTGGAGGTTTGATCCTCGTTTCTTCCCCGATCCCCAGGCCATGGTGCGAGAATTGGAAGAAATGGGGGTTAAGGTCATGGTCTCCATTTGGCCTACGGTGGATATCCACAGCGAGAATTATCGCGAAATGGCGCGCCGTGGTTTATTGGTAGGGACGGAGAGAGGAGTTCCCACCATCTATACTTTCCGGGGGATTACCACCTATTTCGATGCCACCCATCCTGAGGCACGTCGTTTCATCTGGGAAAAAGTGAAGGAAAACTACTACCGTTACGGAATCTGCATGTTTTGGCTCGATGAGGCAGAACCGGAATTGGGAATCCAAGGTTTTGAATATCCTAACCTTCTCCCTTATGACTATGAGAATCTCCGCTACCACCTGGGGAATGGTTTAGAGGTGAGTAATATCTATCCCTTCTATTATGCCCAAGCTTTCGAGGAAGGTTTGCAGTCGGTCGGGGAAAAGGAAGCGGTCAACCTCATTCGTTGTGCTTGGCTTGGGAGTCAGCGTTTTCGCGCCGTGGTGTGGTCAGGCGATATTCCTTCCACCTTTGAATCTCTCCGTCGGCAAATAAAGGCAGGTTTAAACATGGCGTTATGTGGCTTTTCCTGGTGGACTACCGACATCGGTGGTTTCTGGGGAGGAGACCTCCAAGACCCCTCTTTTCAAGAGCTCATCGTCCGATGGTTCCAATTTGGGGTTTTCTGTCCCGTCTTCCGTTTGCACGGGTTCCGTTTACCCTATCCCTCCGATCCGGCCAGTTGCACGGCCGAAGAATTGACCGGTGGCCCGAACGAAGTGTGGTCTTTCGGAGAACGCGCCTACCAAATCATTGGTGAGCTTCTCTTTTTACGGGAGCGCTTGAAACCCTACATCGCGGAAGAGGCAAAGAAAGCTCATGAAGAGGGCGCTCCTCTCATGCGACCGCTTTTCCTCGATTTTCCCGAAGACCCAAGAGTTTATGAAATTGAGGATCAATACCTCTTCGGTACTGACCTCTTGGTCGCACCGGTAGTGTACGAGGGAGAAAGAAAGCGGAAAGTCTATCTCCCCCAAGGCGTCGATTGGACGGATGCCTGGAGTGAAAAGGTGTACTTAGGTGGGCAGTGGATCGAGGTTGAAGCACCCTTAGAGAGGGTACCGGTTTTCTTGCGGGGAGGAAGAAGACTTCCCTTGAAAGGGTGAGTACCGGGAAGTGAGCCGAACTTCCTGAGGAATGCTAAGAAAGAGTATTTCAAAGCAAAAAAACGAAAAAAGAGGCCTCGCTATCCGTATTTGGAGCATGAAACTACCAACCCTCTATCAGGAAGGCGAGGTCTCAGGGAGAATTTACCCCATCCTCAAAGGATTCCGCAGGGTCAGGGAGGCTGAGGCAAGGTAGCGATTTCCTCGTTTTTGAGAAGCTTTGGAATGTTTCTCTCTGGGTAAGCTAAAGACGGTAGGTTCTCGATAGAGAGAAATATTCCCACCGGAGGTTAACCCTGTCCAAGAGGTTTTGAGCTTTCTTTTTAGCCGTTTCTTGGTATAATAGAAAAAAATGCGGGGAGGGGTAGTCATGCGTACCTTGCGGAGTAGGGTTTTTCTCTTTCTCCTTGTGGTTACTACGTTCTTATTCACCTCTTGTTTCAACCTTGAGAAGGTAAAGCACTTTCGCTATGCCGTTACCTTTGAAACCGAAAAAGGTACCCAAAGTGGGTTTTTCGGCTTAGAGCTCTTCACCGAAGGAGAAAAAAATAAAGCCAAAGTTGATTTCTCCTTAGATGGAGACGAGCTCTCTACCACCGTTGAATTAGAAGGGGATGAGTTGGAGAGTGCTTTTATGCCCCTCCTTTTCACTCACCCTACCCTTGCTTCGGTTATGGCTCCACTTGGGGTAGTGCAGGGGTTGGTTATGGCGTTTTCCTTGGGAACTCCCCTTCAAGTGGGTTTTGAAATGAAACAAAAAGACGACGAGGGACGCACCATGGAAATAACCGTACCTTCTATGGAAGTGCGTTTCGGGAAAGAAGCACTGTGGGTGGAATCCAAGGTAAACGGCACCTTGGCTTTCCGTGCTCTTTTAGAAAAGGAGAGTTACTTTCCTTTGGTCGTTGACATCCAAGATCCCGAAACTCTTGAAGAAGGTCAGAAGAGGGTTTACTTCGAAATTCAAGAAATAGAATGGAGAGAGTAAATCGAAATCGGGAAAATTGAACGCCACCCTTTCTCGAGAAGAATACTACGAACGCTCGTAACGGGATAGTTATGCGGCAAAAACGGAAAACCACGGGTTCCAACGAATCCGCAAACCTCCATCTCGTTGGAGATGTCTATTGGCCACTAAACATCTCCAACGCTTCAGGCTTGGACCTTTCTCCTTTGCAGAAGACTCCGAGTCCTTCCTTCGCAAGAAGGAACTCTTTTCTCAAGCCTTCGGTTTTTTGATTCCTCGAAACCCGTGGCTTCTTGCAGTATAGCTCTCGCGAAGGAGTTTGTCAAGGAAACGTAATGGCTCTTTTCTTGGGATCCGCGCTTTCCAGGAAGGCTTGACGAAGAAGGGCTTCTCCCCTTTTCCAATCTCCCTCTTCCAAGACCTGGTGGAGAGCTCTCTTTCTTTCAGGATCAAGGGG
>Ga0116210_1000664_pt1 | contig 32089 bp, 32 predicted proteins | sample TshhotsprinmetaG_FD_94483 | JGI IMG/M metagenome (GOLD analysis project Ga0116210, IMG submission 94483) | Hot spring microbial communities from South Africa to study Microbial Dark Matter (Phase II) - Tshipise hot spring metaG | ecosystem: Environmental > Aquatic > Thermal springs > Hot... | reverse complement strand
CAGCGAATTATTTCCATGAAGATATCACCTCTCGAGTAGTCTTTTTTTGATTACTCGTCCGTGCTAGGACGGTGATATCTTCTCTTTTTATCTCAAAAATTCCTACAATAACTTTACACTAACACCGAGGAGACAAACCACCCTGAAGAACGCATGAATCAAATCATGGTAAAGTACCTGGCAAGAAAACCTGAGATTGCCACGGGTCTCCTTTCGGAGACCCTCGCAGTGACTCTTTCTCTGTCTTTGCGAGCCACGCCTTATCGCTTAGTGAAGCAATCTCACAGGACCGCCATGGAGACAGAAAACTGCCTCCTCGCAGTGACAAGGGGAGAGTCATTCCGAGGGTCGTTTTTTCGTTTCCCGTGGGAATCTGGTCTCCTCTTGAGACCGCCGCGGAACCTCACAAAACGAGGCTCCTCGCGGTGACAAAAAGCAGGTCCTTGCGAACCTCCGAAGGGGGTGAAGCAATCTCATGAGATCACCACGAGGCTTCAAAAAATCGATTCCCCTCTGACGGCTACTTGAGATGCCACAGGACTTTGAAAAACCAAAGTCTCTCGCAGCGGCAGTTTCAGAATCAAGGGAAGGAAATCATCCAGGATGAGAAAACCTATTGAGAGAGAAGAGATTTTTTGTCCTCCCCTCTTTTTTCGATAGAGGTTGAGAATCTTGTCTCGAAAAGGGTTCTTTCGTAGCAGAAATCAAACGCTCCCCTTATCCTTTCCTCGGTAGTTTCTCCATTCAAGAAGTTTCATACCACTTCGCAGAACAAGCACTTGAGGTATTCCGACTCACCGTAGCCCAAAAGAATAGGATGATCAGGCGCCTGCCCTCGCTGGGCTATGAAGCGAATTCTCCTCTTCGCATCCAAAGAGGCTTCTTCCACCACCTTAAGGAAGAGATCCCAGGAGAGGTGGTGGGAACAGGAACAAGTGACGAGCAAACCTCCCGAAGAGAGTATTTTCATCGCCCGGAGATTGATTTCTTTATACCCTCGAATGGCTCCCTCCAGGTTTTTCTTACTCTTGGCAAAAGCAGGGGGATCGAGAATAACCATATCGAAACGTTCCTTTTCTCTCTCCACCGTTCGCAGGAAATCGAAAGCATTGGCTACTTCAAAACGACAAGTATTTTCCAATTTGTTGAGACGCGCGTTGAGCATCGCCAACTGCACAGCGCTCTCGGAAATATCCACACCGATCACTTCCCGAGCACCAAAGAATCCCGCATGCAAACCGAAACCACCGAGGTGAGAAAAACAATCCAGCACCCGTTTTCCAAGAGAGAACCGCTTCAAAAAGGCACGATTCTCTCGTTGATCCAAGAAGTAGCCGGTTTTTTGACCGAACTTCACATCCACCTTCAAGCGCAAACCGTTCTCCCGAATCTCTACCAAATCAGGTACTTCTCCGGCCAAAAGGCCACTACGAAGCGAGAGTCCTTCCAATTCCCTGACCCCAACATCACTCCGCTCATAGATACCTGCAGGATGCACCAAATCCCACAGTATTTCTTGAATCACCTCCCGATGCTTCTCTATACCCGCGGTGAGAATTTGGATCACGAGAACAGAGGCAAACTGATCCACGATTAAACCGGGCAAAAAATCGGCTTCACCAAAAATCAAACGATAACTGTCGCTCTCCTTACCGTACACCACTTCCTTTCGGTATTGCCAAGCACGGGTAATGCGTCTTGCCCAGAAGGAACGGTCAATCTCTTCCTGAGGATCGAGGGTCAAGACCCGCAGGGCAATGGTAGAGTATACATTGAGACACCCTTTACCCAAGGTTCTCCCGCGATGCCCCTCAAAGTTCACAATCTCTCCCGGAGAAACCGTACCACGAACATCCTCAATTTCTCCCTGGTAAACCCAGGGGTGTCCACGGCGTACCCTCTCCTCAGCCCGCTTCGAAATTCTTACCCGTTTCACGTCATCCACCTCTTGGGGAATTTCACCCGGTAATGGTATTCTATACGGGAAAGGTGGGTAAGACAAATGCATAGTCGCTTCTGGGAGATTGATTTTTTCCGAGGTTGTGCCATCATCGTCATGATTATCTATCACCTCCTCTATGATCTCTCTACTTTTGGTTCGCTCTCCATCGTTCTCCGTGAGGGGTTCTGGCACTATCTTCAAATCGCCACCGCCAGCACTTTTCTCACCGTGGCCGGCGTCTCTCTCACCCTCAGCTACCATCGTCTACAAGCAAAGAGAGTAAAACCCCATTTCCTCAAATATTTGAAAAGAGGGCTCACACTCCTCGCCTGGGGGATGGTAATTACCGTATTCACGTACCTTACCTTGGGAGAGTGGTACGTTCGTTTCGGCATTCTCCACTGTATTGGAACCTCGGTCATCTTGGGGTACTCTTTCCTCGCCATCCCTACCGAAATCCCTGCTCTCTTCGCTGGTATTTTCTCCTTGGGCTTTGGTCTGTGGTTGCAAAGACAAACCTTCTCTTTTTCCGCGTTCCTTGTGCTCGGTTTCATTCCCACTCACTTCCGCACCGTGGACTACTTCCCTCTCTTCCCCTGGTTTGGAGTGTTCCTTCTGGGCATCGCCTTAGGAAAGAGACTCTATACCGATTATAAACGTAATTTCCCTTTTCCCGACTGGTCAAAGGCACCGCTCATTCGATTCATCGGTTTTTTGGGAAAGCACTCTCTCACCATTTACCTCCTCCATCAACCCATCATTATCGCTCTCCTTGTCTTTTTCGGCCTGATCCGCCTTCCCTTTTAGCCGAACTCTCGTGGATAATGGTATACTTATGGGAAAAGAACAGAGGAGGACCAAAAATGAAATCCATCGACATTATGGTGGTAAGTTTTCTGCTCATGGGAATTATTCTTGGAGGGTGTTCCCCGAGTGGAGATATACACACTATTCCAGAAGAGGTGATCAAAGCACGGGATTGGGGGATTGAGGAGGCACGCAAGGAGAACATAGATATTCCTCAAGGACTCTCTTGGGACGCGCACAATATTACCCCTCCGCTCCTCGTCGGATACGTTCGTTACCGATTCACGAGCGGTTCGTTCCGAATTGAGGTCGGGTATCCGGTGGTCCTCAATCCAGTGTACACAGTCCTCATCTATCAAAACGGAAATCTCGTTTGGGGGGGGCGAAATTGGGAAAGAAAGTCTGTGAAAAGGAGCGAGTGATGTGGAATTAGTGCTAGGGATGAAAGATATCTACCCTAAGGAAGCACGCCTACGGAGACACATGACGGAAAGTCTCAGTCGGCTCTTTGAGCAGTGGGGATATGAACCCGTCGAACCACCAACGATGGAATACGCCCACGTCTTAGAAAAAATTATCGGGGAAGAAATTAAAGAGAGGCTGTATCAGTTCGTCAATCGCGAAGGGAAAGTAGTCTGCTTACGTCCTGAATTCACTACTTCGGTTGCCCGGATGCTCTCCCGCGGAAACCCTACCCTTTTCCCCCTACGGGTATACTATGCCGGGAGGATCTTCCGTTACCCTTCCTCACCCTTCCACACCGAAAGTGAATTGACCCAAATCGGGGTGGAGAATATCGGTTCTCCTTCAGTGCAAGGTGACGGAGAAGTCATCGCCTTAGCTATTTCCTCCCTGAAGCGCGTAGGGGTAGAAGAGTTTCGGGTGGATATCGGACACGTAGGGATCTTCCGCCACTTACTCACTTCCCTCCCCTTACAAGAAGAGGCAAAACAAACCGTGAAGCGTTTGGTGAAACAAAGGGATTTCGTGGCTCTCCAAAACTTCTGGGAAGCAACGAATCTTACCCACCACCCTGTGACCCATATCTTCTTGCGTTTTCCCTTTTTACGAGGTAAAAGAGAGGTACTTGAGGAAGCAGAAACTCTCTTCCCCCATCCCGAATGGCACCGCACTCTCCACTACCTTTCCGAGTTGTGGACAAAACTGTCCGATTTCGGATACGAAGAGTACCTCACCATTAACTTAGGCTTGATACGAGATTTTGACTACTATAGCGGAGTTATTTGGGAGGGATTCTCGCCCCACTTAGGATACCCCCTCCTTGCCGGAGGGCGATACGACGAACTGTTCCAAATTTTGGGGAAAGATCTCCCTGCTTGTGGATTCGCCCTCTTCTTAGAACGCTTAGTGCAAGTGCTCAAACAACCGCAAGGAAATATTCCCGAAAAGATTCACCTCTTTTACCCCTCCAAGGGGCGGAGAGAAGCCTTTCAACTCGCCGAAAAGCTCCGTGAACAAGGGTACACCGTGGTCATCGAGGAAAAAGAGCAGAGTGACTTCACATTCTCCACCTCCAAGAAAACCATTCGTTTCTTTTCCGTAGAAACAGAGAAAATAGAAGAACTCTTAAAGGAGTTGAGAACGTGAACCAAATCACCATTGCCCTTCCCACCGGAAGACTGAAAGAAGAAGCCCTATCCCTCCTCACTCGTATGCCTCATGGTTCCCTTCTCCAATTTACCTCTCGCCAATTAGTCATCGAAGCTAAGGATTCACCATGGCGCATTCTCCTCGTCCATCCTAAGGATTCTGCCACCTACGTAGAGTTCGGTGCAGCAGATCTCGGTATCGTGGGGAAAGATATCCTCCTTGAGCGAGAGAATGAAATCTACGAATTAGCTGACCTCAAAATCGGCCGATGCGTTATGGTTTTGGCAAGCCTAAAGGGGGTCTCCAAGGAAAACCTCCTTGAGCGAGGGCACATTCGCATCGCCACCAAATACCCCAATTTCACCCGCCACTATCTGCAAGAGAGCGGAATGAGCGCCGATATCATTTTTCTTTACGGATCCGTGGAATTAGCTCCCAACATCGGCTTAGCCGACGCCATCGTGGATCTCGTCTCTACCGGGAAGACTCTACGAGAAAACCGTTTAGAAGTGATCGAAGAGATCGTCCCTATTTCCGGACGCTTGGTAGCAAACCGGATCAGCCTGAAAACCAAGGCAGAGGCCATTCAACGATTTGTGGAGGGAATGAAAGGAGTGCTTCAACAATGACCGAAATCGTTCTCAAACCGATGATAAGCACCGAACAATTAGAGCGTGACCTACGCTTCAATCGTCACGACCTCTTCGAATTCTGGCAGGGGGTGGAGAGAGAAGTACAGCCGATCATCGAGGCGGTACGGAGAGAAGGAGATCAGGCGGTGTGTTTCTATACCGAAAAATTCGAAGGGTGTACTTTGCGGGACCTCCTCGTACCTCAGGAAGAAATCAAAAAAGGGTGGCAAGGGGTCAATTCCAAGTTGAAAAAAGCCATCGCCACGGCGTTAGAAAAAATTCGTGACTTCCACCTCCACCAAACGATGACCTCCACCTTGTATCAAAGGAATCTCTCTTACCTCGGGGAACTGGTTCACTCCATAGAGAGGGTGGGTTGTTACATTCCCGGGGGGAGGTTTCCCTATCCTTCTTCATGCCTTATGACCATCATTCCGGCTCAAATAGCGGGGGTCAAAGAAATCGCCGTTTTCACTCCCCCTGCGGCGGATGGAAGTGTGAGTAGCGAAATTTTGGCGTGCTGTGCTCTTTTAGGTGTCCACGAAGTGTACCGAATCGGAGGGGCCCAAGCCATTGCCGCAGCATGCTTCGGTACCGAATCGGTGAAACCGGTAGATAAAATTGTCGGACCGGGCAATATCTACGTCACTGCAGCGAAAAAACTCCTCCACGGCATCGTGGGAACCGACCTTCTCGCCGGACCATCAGAAGTGGTGATCATTGCCGATGAAAGCACACCTCCCGAGTGGATTGCCCTGGACCTCCTCGCCCAGGCGGAACACGACCCCATGTCCTTAGCTATCCTCGTTTCATGGCAGGAAAAGCTCCTCTTAGCGGTCAAGAAGCGCTTAGAGCGAGAACTGCAAAACGTTCCGTTCTCCTTTGAGAAGAGTGTCCCACTCTTCCTCTACCAAGTGGAGAGTAAAGAAGTTGCCTTTGAAGTAGCGAACTTTCTTGCTCCTGAACACCTTGAACTCGCTACTCATACCCCCTTTGAAGATTTGAAAAAGATCCAACGTGCCGGAAGTATCTTTTTGGGACCATACGCTCCGGTCGCCTTAGGTGATTATGGATACGGGCCGAATCACGTACTCCCCACTTACCAAGGGGCGCGCTTTGCTTCTCCTCTTTCGGTGAGGGACTTTTACACCATTTCCTCGTTCATTTTCCCCCATCCTAGGGAAACCGCCGATTACCTGTACCACGCTACCCTCGCCCAAAAAGAGGGATTGTGGTACCACTATAAATCCCTTTTAGCCCGTTTTCGCAAATAGAGAGGGAAGCCAAAACTTCCCTCTCTATTTGCGAAACATTTCCTCAAGGAACACAGGAAGAGTAAAGGCAGCCTGGTGTATAGCTTGAGAATAGTAGCGGGTTGGGAAGGGAAGAGGTTTCATCGAGGTGAGGGGGTCGTTCTTCTTAGAAGCGAGAATGTAGCTCCACACTCCTCCAGGATAAGTAGGTACCATGCCCCAGTAGAGTCTGAGAAGCGGAAAAACATCCAAGTTACGCCAGAGCATCTCCACCCGTTCTCGATCGAAGAAAGGCGGCTCCATCTGTGAAACCAAGACTCCTTCTTCGGTCAAATGGTCGTAGGCGTCACGGAAAAATTCTTTGGAAAAAAGAGATTCGGCCACTCCTCGGGGGAAAGGATCGGTTGAATCCATAATGATCACGTCGAACTGTGTCTTGCAACGGGCGATATACTTCACCGCGTCATCGACGACGACTTGCAAGCGCGGATCATCCCAAGAACCCACCTGGGGAAAATATTTCCGGCACACTTCGATGACCTCGGCATCAATGTCCACGAGTACCACTTCACTCACCGGATGACGGAGCACCTCTCGGGCTGCACCCCCATCTCCTCCCCCCACAATACACACCCGCTCAGGATGAGGGTGGGTAACCATCGCCGGATGAACCAGCATTTCGTGATACATGAATTCATCCCTTTCAGAGAGCTGCACCACTCCGTCTAAAAGAAGGATTTTCCCGTAGAGACAGGTATCGATGACAGCAATTTCCTGCAGAGGACTCTTCCCCACGAAAAGCGTTTCTTTCACTTTTAATCCCATGGTATAGTCTTTAAGGTAACTCTGAACGTACCAGAGGTCCATTGCCTCTCTGTAACCCCCTCTCCAATTCGACAAATTTTACTTCCTTGGCCTGAAAATAGGTGTGAATCAAGGCGATACTCCCCCGAGGATCCCAACGAGATCCGACGAGAATATCTAAAGCGGCGTACCCATACTCAGGCCAGGTATGAATGGCCACATGAGACTCGGGCATGACCAGTAATCCGCTGAGGCCATAGGGCTCAAACTGGTGAACTTTCAAGGCCAGAATTCCCAATCCGTAACACTCCGCCAAGCTGCGGAAAAAATTCTCCACTAATTCTTTATCGTTGAGGAGTGAAGAACCGATAATCTCTATCAAAAGATGCCTTCCGGTGATTTCCTGATCCATGTTTTCACCTCCTTACCGGTCAATGGTAAAACCAATTCCGTTTTCTCGCAATACCCTACCAGTTTTTTTCCATCCAGCGAGGAAAAGACACCTCCCTGCCTGTTCTCGCTCCCGGCGAAAAGAAGGGAAGAGATCGGGGCGACAAAAGGTACACTCTCTACTCACCTCGATGTGTTCTTCCCGCATTCCCATCGCTTTCCATTCCTCCATGATAATACCTCGAAGATCGATGAAAAACTTCGCCCTCTTCGATTTTACGTGCCTTTCCCCTCCCATCTCATAGAAGAGTTGCGCCACATCCTCTCCCACTTCAAAACAACATTCTCCAATGGCCGGCCCCACACCTGCCACAAGATCGCTCACCCGGGAACCGAATACTTCGTGCATCGCTTGAATGACCTTGGTGTGAATTGAAGCCAAAATACCCCGCCATCCCGCGTGGATCACTGCTAATCCCCTCTTGTGAGGATCAACCACGAGCAAGGGCACACAATCGGCAACAAGGACCCCCACACACACCTCCGGCACGGAGACTAAAAGTGCATCGGCAACCGGTGCCTCTTCCATCTCCCCATCCACAAGAACCCAGTGTGATCCGTGTACCTGAGAGGGGAGGTAGAGGCGATCAATTCCCAAAAGGGCCTTTAAACGGTCTACTTCCTTTCGAGGATGGGGAAAACCCTTCTTCGTGGTCATCACATGGAATAAGAAAGGGAAGGCAATCATGTTTTCGAATTGCAAAAAGACTGCCTCCCCCACCCTTTTCTCTCTCATAGAGAGTATTGTACCCGAAAGAGAGACTACACGCCAAGGGCTTGGCGATACGCGGCGATTAACTTTCTAAACCCGGTTTTCCAATAGTCTTCACCGTGATGCGCCACAATAAACTCAAGAAGGGTTGAGCCGATAATAATGCCATCGGCGATTGCGGCTAGCCGCACGCCTTGCTCGGGAGAATGAATGCCGAACCCCACAAGCACTGGGTAGCGAGTGAGCGAACGCAAAAGCGAGGTGATCCGGGTGATCGCTCCTTCATCGATCGCCGCCGCACCGGTCACACCCCTTCCTGAAACGAGGTAAATGAAGCCTTCGCTCTCCTGCGCAATGCTTTGGATACGCTCTTCAGAGGAATTCACTGCCAAGAGGAGAATTACTTCTAAGAGACCATGAGCTCTCCCCAAAAAGGGACGAGCCTCTAAGGGAAAATCTGCCACGATCAATCCCTGAAAACCAACCTCGGAGAAATCGCGGGCAAAGCGCTCTACACCGTAGCGAAAGACGATATTCCCGTAGGTCATGGCGATGAGAGGGAGAGAGACAGAAAATTGGGCAAAGGTGTCGCGTACCAAAACGGGGGTCACACCCTGTAAGAGCGCTTGGTAGGAGGTCGTTTGAATAATCGGTCCATCGGCGACGGGGTCAGAATAGGGGATACCCACTTCCAGCGCGTCCGCTCCCTCCTCTTGACAAATACGTACCAGGTCCAAAAAGTCGGGAACACTTGGATAACCAAAGGTAAGATAAGGTACGAGGAGCTTGTGTTTTTCCTTTCGTTCGGCGAGGATCTCACCCAAGCGTTCACCCATTCTTCTCCTCCCCCTTTCGATAGCGCATGACTTCTTCTACGTCTTTATCTCCTCTCCCGGAGAGCGAGAGGAGAATAATCTTTTCTCCGTCCAAAGAAGGAGCTAGTTTTCCGGCGTAAGCTACGGCATGAGCACTCTCGAGTGCGGGAATAATCCCTTCTTGTTCGGCAAGGAGGGTAAAAGCCTCGACCGCCTCCTCGTCGGTGACTGCTACATATTGAGCCCGTCCGGAGGAAAAGAGAAAACTGTGTTCCGGACCGACCCCTGGATAATCAAGACCAGCAGCCACCGAGTGGGTTTCTTTGACTTGACCGAACTCATCTTGGAGGAGATAACTCAAACTCCCGTGTAAGATTCCTTTCTCACCTCTTCCCAAGCTGGCGGCATGCTTCTCGGTATCAAGACCGTATCCCCCCGCCTCTACCCCGACGAGCTTGACCTCAGGATGAGGAAGAAAGGCGTGGAAAATGCCCATGGCATTACTCCCTCCTCCCACACAGGCAATGACGTAATGGGGTAACTGCCCCACTTCTCTCTCCATCTGCGTTTTCGCTTCTTCACCGATCACCGACTGAAAATCCCGCACCATGGTGGGATAGGGGTGTGGCCCAACCACCGAACCGATCACGTAATGGGTGGTATCGATATTTCGTACCCAGTCACGCATTGCCTCGTTGATGGCATCTTTTAAGGTTTGACTCCCCGCATACACCGGAATAACCTCGGCTCCCAAAATTTGCATGCGAAAGACATTCAATTTCTGGCGTGCTACGTCAACGGCACCCATATACACCTTACATTCCAGTCCCAGCAAAGCACAGGCAGTAGCGGTAGCCACTCCGTGTTGTCCGGCTCCGGTTTCGGCAATGATGCGCTTTTTCCCCATCTTCTTGGCCAAAAGCACTTGCCCCAGAGTATTATTCAATTTGTGCGAGCCAGTATGATTGAGGTCCTCTCGTTTGAGATAGATCTGGGCTCCTCGCAAATACTTGGAAAGCCTCTCCGCATAGTAGAGCGGTGTCGGTCGCCCCGCATAATATTGCAAATAGCGAGCAAGTTCCGCCCTGAAATTGCTCTCATTCCGATAGAAGAAATAGGCTTCTTCTAATTCTTCTAAGGGACGAATCAAAATTTCGGGAACAAAAAAACCACCGAATTCACCAAAAAAACCGTTTTCCTTCATATGCTCATCTCCTTCATCGCGGTCATGATCTTACGAATTTTTCTCACGTCCTTCTTTCCAGGGCTCTTTTCTACCCCACTATTGAAATCCACTCCAAAGGGTATCACAGCCTGTAAAAGGGTGTGAAGATTTTTCTCGTTCAAACCTCCTGCCACGATAACCGGCGTTTCTTTCTGTGTTACTCCTTGAATCTTTTCCCAGGGAAAAGATACACCGGTACCACCACTCCTTGACCCCTTCTTGGTATCAAAGAGAAAATAATCCACTACCCCTTCATATTCTTGAACCATGGCTGCTTCAAAAGATTCATCAACTCCAAAGGCTTTGATCACTCCCTTCTGCAAACGACGGCAGAAAGAGGGACTCTCATGCCCATGAAGTTGCACGAGGTCAAACCCACAGAAAGCCCTGAGATCCCGTATTTCTTGGAGAGAAGAGTCTTGAAAGACTCCCACGGTCAACACTCTCTTTCGCACTGCATGAATTACAGCTTTCGCCTCTCGCGGTTCGATGAAGCGAGGGCTTTGCGGAACGAGGATGAACCCCAAAGCCCATACCCCGAGAGAGGCAATGTCTACTGCGTCTTCGAAGTCCTTAATCCCGCACACCTTCACAGCAAGCACTGGAGAGACTTCCTAAGAGTTCCTCGAGTTTTCGTTGGGGAGTGGAAGCAGTCAAGAGGGTTTCCCCAATGAGAAAGGTCCTCACTCCCCGATCAAGAAGTGTCTCAATCTCTTCACGATACTTAATTCCACTCTCACTGATTACTACCACCGTAGGTGGAATAAGGGGGAGGAGACGAAAGGTAGTGGTCAAAGAGACCTCGAAAGTGGCCAAGTTGCGGTTATTAATGCCGATACACTGTGCACCGGCTTCAAGGGCTTTTTCCACATCTCTTTCATCATGGACCTCCACCACCGGCACAAGACCACACAAGGTACATAATTCGATGAAATACTTGAGCCGCTCGGTGCTTACAATTCGGGCAATGAGGAGGAGCGCCTCGGCACCATTTTCCACCGATTCGTAGATCTGCGTCTCCTCCAAAACGAAGTCTTTCCGTAACACAGGTAAAGAAGAAGTATGGGCCAATTGACGCAAAAGTGCTACGCTCCCCCCAAAATGAGTTTCTTCGGTAACCACGGAAATCGCCTTGGCTCCCCCGTTCTCGTAGGCAAAAACCATTTCCGGAATGCGTTCCACGGCTAAAAGTTTTCCCCGCGAGGGAGAGGCACACTTAATTTCGGCAATAATATTGACTCCCTCACCCTTCGTCAACATGGCCAAAAAACGGTTATCTCTTTTCTCGGTGAGGAAACGGATAATCTTATACTCGGGGTACCGGGGCATGGAGAAAAGTCGCCGCCTGGTAGTAGTCACGATACGTTCTAAAATACTCTCCATGCTCATCCCCTCCCCACACGTCTTCCTGTCTCAACAATGTTTTCAACCACTCGGAGCGCCTCTCCGGTACACAGAAGCTCCTCGAGAATGCCCAGAGCCTCTCCTATACTCTCTCCTCGACCACTCACCCACAAGAAGGAAGCCGCGTTCAGTAAGAGCGCTTCCCGGATGGGACCCCGCTCTTTTCCCCGCAGGATGCGCAAGAAAAGATCCACGTTCTCTTGGGGGGTTCCCCCTTTGAGATCGGCAAGCTCACATCGCCTATAGCCCACCTCTTCAGGGCGAAAAACGCTGAACTGTACCGTTTCCCCCGCAAGGTAAACAAGATGGGTTTCTCCCACAAGACTCACTTCATCGATTCCCGGCTCTCCCCACAACACCATTCCCCTTTTCACTCCGGAAAGCTTCAATGCTTCGATGACCGGAGTGAGTAAGCTTCGCTCATACACTCCGACGAGCTTATAGTCAATAGGGCAAGGATTCACCAAGGGACCAAGGAGATTGAAGATGGTGCGAATACCTAACTCCTTCCGGATCGGTTGTACCACCCGCATGGCCGGGTGGTACAAGGGAGCGTACAAGAAGGCAAATCCGGTAGCATCAAACACCGCTTGCATCAGCGGAGGAGCAAGATCGATGGGAAAGCCTAAATGCTCTAAAAAGTCAGCACTCCCCGACTGACCCGAAACCGCACGGTTCCCGTGCTTCACCACCCGCACCCCTCCCGCTACCGCTAAGAGTGCCGAGGCAGTGGAAAAATTGAAGGTTCCCCGTCCATCTCCTCCGGTACCACAGTTATCGGCCAGTCCTTCCGGCGCAAAAACCGAAAAGGGAAGAGCCTTCTTGCGCATTGCCTGCATGAATCCGGCTAATTCCTCCCCCTCTACTCTCCGCATCCGCAGAGCACAGAGCATTCCCGCTACTTGCAAGGGAGTGATTGTCCCTTCCATAATCGCCTGCATGAGCCGATAAGCATCCTCTTGGGTGAGCTTTCCACCTTGGAGGAGATGTTCCAACATGTCTTTCCCTTCCGGCTTCATCGGGCGGTCACCTCCAAAAAGTTACGCAAGATGATTTTCCCTTCCGGGGTTAAAACCGACTCGGGGTGGAACTGCACCCCAAAGAGGGGATAACGGCAATGTTCCAAAGCCATGATTTCGCCTTCTTCCGACACCCCGATCGCCCGCAGCGAAGGAGGAAGGGTATCCGGTTTGACCACTAAGGAATGGTAACGTCCTACCCAAATTTCCGAAGGTAAGCCTCGAAAGAGGGAAGAAGGAAAGAGCGAGACTTTTGATCGTTTACCGTGGCAGGGTCGCTTGGCCTTTACGATTTGCGCCCCTTCAACATAGGCAATGCATTGATGGCCAAAGACACACCCCTAAGGTAGGAATAGAGGGAGCAAAAGTGGCAATCACCTCATTGGTAATGCCACAGTCGCTCGGGTCTTTGGGACCGGGAGAGATAACGATATGCGAAGGTTGTATGGTAGCAATCTCATCAGTCGTGACTTCGTCGTTCCGACGTACCACGATTTCCTCCGCTCCCAGTTCGCCCAAATATTGAACCAGGTTATAGGTAAAAGAATCGTAATTATCGACCACTAAAATCATAAGAGAATCGCCCCCTTTTCCGCACTCTGTAATGCCAAGAGCAAAGCTTCGGCTTTGCTCTTCGTCTCCTCATACTCTCTTTCGGGAAGGGAATCGTAAACAATACCGGCTCCGGCCTGAATCCGGGCCTCACCTTTCGCAAAGAAAATACTCCGGATGAGAATACAGGTATCCACATTCCCCTGAAAGCTCACGTATCCTAAGGCTCCGGCATACGGTCCTCGCGCTACCGGTTCGATTTCCTCGATAATCTGCATCGCCCGTACCTTGGGCGCCCCACTCACCGTTCCCGCCGGAAAACACGCCTGTAACACCCTCCAGGGAGTGATATCCTTCCGCACCTTTCCCGAAACGGTGGAAACAATATGGAAAACGTGAGAGTAACGCTCAACTTTCATGAACTCTTCGACACACACCGTTCCCAACTCACACACTCTCCCCAAATCGTTCCTCCCCAAATCAAGGAGCATGACGTGTTCGGCGTTCTCTTTTTCATCGGCCAAAAGCTCTTCGATGACCGCTCTTTCATCGATTCCCGGAATTCGTCTCCGTGTTCCGGCAATGGGTTTGGTGAATACCTTCCCTCCCTCTAACTTCACGAGCATCTCCGGAGAAGAACCGAGCATCACGAAAGAAGAGGTCTTGAGATAGAAGAGATAGGGCGACGGATTGAGCGAACGTAAAAAACGATAGGAGAGAAAGGGATTTCCCTGATAGGGAACGGTAAAACGTTGCGAAATCACCACTTGGGAAGCATGTCCCTCCTCGATGAGTTTCTGCACCGCACAAACTGCCTCTTGAAAGGAGGAAGAGGTGAAGTTGGAACGTACCGAATCACCCAGAGAAAATTCTTCCCCCGGAGAGCGGGTAACCACGTTCTTCTCGATTCGCGCACATACCCGGTCAATCCACTCCACAGCACGTTCATATTCTCCTCTATCCCCCGTCCGAGCAACATAGACAATGCCTACACGATGCTTGAGATGGTCAACGTAGATAAAGCGCCGTGCTCGAACGAAATAGGCCAACGGGAAATCAACCTCTCTCCACGGAACGGTAGTTTCCCAGGTTTTCACCGTGTCATAACTCAAGAAACCCACCGCCCCACCGAGAAAGGGAAGATCCAAAGAGGGGTACACGGAAGAGGGGGGAAAGCGCCTCTCTAAGGAGCCGATAACGTCTTGAAATCCTTCCATGACGATCTCTTCATCGACATCAAAAATGAGAAAAGAATACCGCCCCCAGGTTTCCCCCTTTTCCGCACTCTCCAAAAGGAAGAGGGGAACGTAATCGGAAAAAGTCTCCGCCAAGGAAATAGGGGTAACCCGGTCACCTAAAATTTCCCGATAGAGAGGTACATAACCATAGCCCTTTCGTGCCCCTTCACGAAATTCTTCGTAACTCGGTTTCAACTCCATCATTCTTCACCCCAAAATAAAAAGCCCTCGCCAAGAGACGAGGGCTTTTTCTCGCGGTACCACTCTTTTTGATAACGATTACTCGTTATCCACTCTCCCAGGGTACAGGATCACTCCGATACCCCTTTCCTATAAAGGGGAAACCCTTCTCAGCCTACTTGCTCACGCGTTCGGTGAGATGCTCTGAGGCCCATTCGTTTCGCATCGAACACCAGGCTCCCACCTCCCCTGGCTCTCTCTGGTTCGACCAACGAAACTACTCTCCCTCATCATCGCTCCTTATTAATTTGAAAAAGATTGTAGCAAAACGAGAGGTGTTCGTCAAGGTGCTATGGAGAAATTTTTCTCGCTACCACCTCTTTTTCCAGAACCTCGATAAAAAGCATCCCATTTCAGGATCAAATTGGGTACCCAAATTGCCATGAATCTCGGCCATTGTCTCTAAGGGAACACGGGGAGGCTTATACGGTCTCTCCAAGATCATCGCCTCATAGGCATTGATGAGTATCCCCATCCGACTCAAGAGAGGAATCTGTCTTTTCCGTAAACGGCGAGGGTCTCCTCCTCCATTCCACCTCTCCCGCCAGGAAAGAATTTCTTCGGCAATTCCCATGAGTCCTGCAAGCTGTGAAGCAACACGATACCCAACTTCGGCATGGCTTAAAATCAGTCTCCATTGAGACGGTTCAAGTTCCACTTTGGGTTTCCGTAAAAGAAGAGAGGGAAGCACTATTTTCCCTACGTCGTGGAACAACAAAAGGCGAACGAGACGTTCTCTTTCTCCCCAAGAAAGATCCATTTTCCTTCCCAAGGCAAGTACAAGGTCAACTTTGCGAAAATCTTGGAGACGAGGCCCTACCAAATACACTTCCTCCTTCAAACCTTTCTCTACATGGGAGAGAATACCACGCTCTACTTGTTCCATGAGGACCATTTTATTATGGTACAACGCCTTTTTCTGCTTCCAATAAAACCTCGTTGAGACTCTGCCCCATGCGGTTTTTGGTAGCAACACCAAAGGCAAGAGATACCGGAAATCCCGAAGAATCAAGGGGAACTTCCTCCCAAAATGATAGGCGTTCAGCTACTTTCAGTGCCTCACAGTGAGAGGTTTGGGGCAAAAGAAGCACAAATTCATCACCACCAAACCGAGCGACGATATCTTCCTGACGAGACACCTTCCGTAATTTTTGGGCCACAAATCGTAAAAACTGGTCACCTACTCCATGACCCAAGACATCGTTAATCAATTTAAACTTGTTAATATTGACGAGAACAATAGAAAGCGATAACTGTCGTGGGCTATCTAAACGACGAAGCTCTGATTCAAAATATGCTCGCGAGAATAATCCGGTCAAAGCATCATAAAAGGGCGTATCTCGTTTGTTACACAGTGTTGAAGCGAGAAGGGGGAAAGTTGTTTATCCTGATATATCACAATCCAGGTACTTTTCTCCTGGGCGGTATTGTTGAGCACCTTCTTTCCGCTCCCCTTTTCATTATATCCTTTCCCACCCCGAATGACAATTTTGGCAATACTTTCCATTTTGTATTGTCGAATACCATTGGGTAAGATATAATTTTTTTAAGGAGGGATCACGACGTGTCTACTCATACGGCCATGCGGGAGGCACTACTTAGCTTTCCGCAGCATCTTGAAGAAGGTTACCAACAAGGGAAAAAGAGAGAGTTCCGTGTTCCTTCGCCGATTCGGAGCATTGTTTTTTCCGGTATAGGAGGCTCGAAAATCGGAGGAGAAATGGTCAAGCAAATGGTCAAAGATCGCCTACCTCTCCCTTTTGAAATCCTTTCTTCTCCGCCACTCCCTGCTTCTCTTACCCCCGAAACCCTGCTCATTCTCTCCAGTTACTCCGGAAACACCATAGAAACCCTGGGGGTATTCAGGGAAGGAGTTCAGAAAGGTATCCCCTCCATCGTTTTCACCTCAGGAGGAGAGTTGAAGACCTTAGCTTCTCCTTCCACTTGGGTCCCTTTCCCTTCCGGTTTTGCCCCTCGAGCTATGCTGGGATACAAGATAGGAAGCCTTCTCGGAATCCTTGAGCGTCTCTTCCCCGATTTCCTCAATTTCGAGCAGGAAATCCGAGAAACCGTTCAATACCTCTCTCTTCAGGTATCAGCTTATGCCGAGCCGAGCGAAAAGAATCTCCCTCATCGGCTTGCCCGGGCCATCCACGGAACTATTCCTGTCATATACGGCACAGAAAATTTTACCGCCTCGGCTGCCTATCGTTTCAAAACCCAATTGAACGAAAACGCCAAAAATGTCGCCTTTTTTGGTGTGATTCCCGAAATCATGCACAACGAAGTGGTGAGTTTCGCCCATCCTGCATCGCAACCCTTGTCTTTCATCATCCTCCGCGATCCCAGCGAACCGCTCTTTTTTCAAACCGTGATCAAGGTACTCACCCGTTATCTTCAATCCCTCTCGAAACGCGTGGACGAAATTTATGCAGAGGGAGAATCACCACTCACAAGGCTCATGAGCCTTGTAGTCATAGGAGATTGGGCGAGTTACTACCTTGCCTTAGAGAACGGCGAAGACCCTCTCTCCATTCTGGTTATTCGCCATCTCAAAAGGCTCTTTCGCCGTTTAGAATGTTCTCTGTAAAGGGGGAAAAGTATGCGCAAAATAATTCTCCTTCTTGTGATCTTCCTCTGTATGGGAAGCTTGGCCCATGCCCAGGAAATTTCATGGAGAGAAATGACCCTCTCCGAATTAGGATGGGAGAAGGACCTCATCCTTGAAGGAAGTAACCCCTCTCATTCTCTCTACCTCCCCAACTTTCCGGGGGTAGACTGGAGTGCAAGCGCCCTCTACTTGAAAGTGAAAACCTCGCCTCTCCTCAACCCGGCTTCTACCCTCTCTCTTTACGGTGATGGTAACCTCCTCTTCTCCACTTCCCTTCCTCAAGGAGAGAAAACCTTTCGTATTCCTCTCGCCGAGCTTTCGCCTAACGAAAAACTCCATCGCCTCGAAATACGAGCCTCGCTTGCGATAAGCGACAATCTCTGTGAGGATCTTGCCTCAGGACAGCTCTTTCTCACGGTGCACAAAGAGAGTACTCTCAGTTTGGTTTTCCAAAAGACCCGCCTGACCGCTCTCGAGGAATTCCTCACTGTTCCCGATTCCCAGATCGATATCGTGTTTCCCGCTGAAAATTGGTCACGAGAACTTCAAACAGCTTATATCGAGCTCTACGCCTTCTTAAGCCGCTTCTACCGAAATATGCCGGTGAAAATAAATACCGTATCTCCGCCTCTCCCCAAAACTTTGGTCGAGAACCGTCGCCGCATTTTCCTCACCGAACGACGAGGGCGAGATTTTGAACTCTACGGTCCCAATTTGTATCTCACTCCTCAAGGAGTCAAAGCCATTCTCCACCACCCGCAAATCCTTTCTTTTGCTTCGAGCACGATTGAGCCGATTGCTCTTTCGCCGACCATTTTAGAACGGAAATTGTCTCTCGCTCAGCTTGGCGCGACTCAACTCTCTTTTAAGGGAATCGGCACTCTCAGTGAAACCCTCTACTTTGCCAGTGCCGATTTGGGAGGTATTCCCCAAACCCTCACCCTCACCCTGTACTATAACACCATCCTCCCCCGCCAAGAAGCTTACGGAGAAGCTTCCTTGAGGGTGAAACTGAATGGAATGCTCGTATGGGTGGAGAAAATTTCCGCGCGCCATCACTCGCCCCTCACCTCGAGGGTTATTCCCATTTCGCCTTTCCTCTTGCGTCGGGAAAACGCCTTAGAAATCACCTGTACATACTTCCCGGAGATCGGCAACTGTCGCCGAGGCGAGGCGCCGCTTGAAGTAACCATAAGTGGTGACTCTTACCTTGAGACCAAGGGCGAAGGACCCAAGCCTCCTCTTCTCACCTGGAATGACGTCCCTACTTTCTTTTGGGGAAAGGGTTTCATCGTCCTTCCCGAAACTCCCACCCTGGAAGAGTTAGTCATTGCTGCCCAAATCGCTTCTTCCCTGCGCGCCATAGACCGAACTCCGATTGACTTTGAAGTAATTTCCCACCAAAAAGCTCAAGAAAAACTTCGCCGACCACCGCAACAACCATACTCTCATAACCTCCCCCTCGCTCCTTGGCAAGAACTCCTCCTTCTTCCCCGAAGTGCCATAGACTACGCCCATTCTCTCCCCCAATACTCTGAGAGAATCACCGACCAAATCGTCGCCCTCACTACTTTCCTCCTCGAAAAATACCTCGCCATCCTTAAAGACCTGGTCCTCTATCCACTAATACCCTTCATAACCGTAGAACAAAAGCCTGCTCTTGCGTACTTTATCTTCATCGCCCCACAAGGAAAACTTGCTACCCCTCCCCTTCTCCCCCAAAAGGGAGAGTTGGTCGTGCAGAGCCTCGAAGACCAAAGAGAGGTCATGCGCTTTGCTCCTGATGAACCGCTCAGTTTCCTCACTCTCTTCTGGGAAAATAGACACCCCGTTATTCTCTTTTCCCCCTACGGAAATAAAGACATCGCTTATGCCCACTTCCTCGAACTCTTCCAAAGAGAAAAGACCCTCCGCCGGCTCACCGGAAACGTGACTCTCTTCGGACGCAAAGGAATGACCGACCTCCTCTTAGGTCAGCACTTCCGCTGGAAAGGTGAAACCCCCCGCTTTTGGCAGGAAATATATTATCGCTATCGCTTAATGGTGTTTCTCGTCGGCGCATGTGTTATCATTCTCTTGGCAGGATGGTGGTATTCCCGATTGACTCAACCGCCGATGCGATGAGCGAGAAACCCTTAGGAGAACTCTTAGTCGAAAAAGGATTCATTTCTCGGCGAGAGGTTGAGCAAGCATTGGCCATCCAGAAGGAAACCAAAGGTCTACTGGGGGAAATCCTGGTTTCCCAAGGATTCATTGCTCCCTTCCTCCTCTACCAGGTGATCGCTGAACAAATGCAACTTCCCTACGTGGGAAAGGATTTAGGGGAACTCGTGAGTAGGGTAGAGAAAGAGGTGATAGAGCTTTTCTCTTCCCAAGAGTTGCTGCGCTTTCATTTCTTTCCCCTCTCGCGGAGAGAAGACACCTTGGTGGTAGCCACCACGCTCCCCCAAAATACTCATCTTGATACCTTCTTAGAGGAGAAACTGGGCATTCGCCACGTAGAGAAACAGGTGATTACCCCCTACGAAATGGATTGGCTCATCCACTTTTTCTTCCAGGAACAGTTCCTTAAAGAGGCGGTGACAGGTCTCTTCTTTCGTTCCCCCCAAGAATCTGCAGCGCGAGTATTCACTCCCTTTCAGTGGATCATGTTTACTATTCTTGTCATCTTATTCTCGGGAGGGTTATGTTTCTTCCCCTCCCTCACCTTTACCATTTTTTTCGCCTTTGCGAACCTCTTTTACCTCTTCAACATCCTGTTCAAATTTCTCCTGAGCATCTCTGGGTCAGTGGTTGAGAACCAAGAAACGGTTACCGAAGAGGAGATCCGCTCCCTTCAGGCTTCGGAACTCCCCATCTATACTATACTCCTTCCCCTCCACCGCGAACCGTTCTCTGTCATTGCCCAACTCGTTTCCAGTATCCGCGAGTTGGATTACCCGCAAGAGAAACTCGACATCCTCTTCCTCATCGAAGAAGACGACCAAGAAACCTTGCATCATTGCAAAAAAGCAAAACCTCCCTACAATGTTCGTTTCATCACCATCCCGAAAGGATTCCCCAAAACCAAACCCCGAGCGTGTAATTTCGGTCTCCTCTTCGCCCGAGGAGAGTTCCTCACCATTTATGACGCCGAGGATATTCCCGAGAGGGATCAACTCAAAAAGGCCGTGGTCGCCTTTCGCAAGTCTCCTCCTGAAATTATTTGTTTCCAAGCTGCCCTCAACTTCTATAACCAGAGACAAAACCTCCTCACCCGCCTCTTCACCTTAGAATATTCCTATTGGTTCGACTATCTCTTACCAGGCCTCTTTGCCCTTAAGCTCCCTATCCCCTTGGGAGGAACTTCTAACCATTTCCGAACTGACGCCCTGCGAACACTGGGTGGCTGGGACCCCTTCAACGTCACCGAAGACGCCGACCTGGGAATGCGAGCCAGCTACCGTGGGTATCGGGTGGGGATTCTCAACTCCACCACTTACGAGGAAGCAAATAGCGCCCTCCGCAACTGGATTCGACAACGATCGAGATGGCTCAAAGGGTATCTCCAAACCTTTCTCGTTCACAATCGCAATCCATGGAAAATTATGAAACAATCCGGATTCAAAGGCTGGTTGACACTCCAAATCTTTATCGGTGGCACTCCCATAGGAGAAGCTGCGTCGGTCGTCCTCTGGGGTCTTTTCATCTTCTGGCTTTTGGCAAGAAAACAGATTGCTCTTCCCTTCCTTCCTCCTACTCTCATTTACATCGGGAGTTTCAATCTACTCTGGGGAAACTTTTTTGGGGTGTATCTCTCTATGCTTGCCGTGTTCAGGAGAAACCTTCATGAGCTTGTTGTCTTCTCCCTCCTTAATCCCACCTATTGGCTTTTAGCGGGTATCGCCGCCTGGAAAGGTATTTTCCAACTCCTCTCGCGCCCCTTTTTCTGGGAGAAAACCATCCATGGCCTCCATCAAGAATCAAAAACTTCTCCCTAAAAATATTCTCTCCTTGCGTAGTCTCATCCTCCTCATCCTCCTCGGTTCTCTGGGAGTGCTCTTTTTCTCTTTTTCCCGCTGGGTAGCACAAAACGGTTGGCTTTCACCCGAAGTGTATTTCTTCGCCTTTCGCAGTCGTCTCTTCCATCACGCTTCTCCCCAGGAAGGGCTCGGCCATTTCTTCCTCACCTATCCCTTCCTCCCTTTTTTACTCTCTCTCTTTTTTTCTTCCCCTCTTTTTCCCCCTGTAGTAACCGGTATTTTCGTGACTCTCTTCGCTATCCCCTGGCTCAAGAGATTCACTCCATTCTGTGCCACCCTCGTATTCGCCGGTTTCCTCACCTCTCCCTTCTTTCTCGCCACCCTCTGCGTATCTCCTACCATCATCCTCTTTTACGCCCTCTTCTTAAACGCCCTTTTGACTTTGCTCTCTTTCGAGAAAACGAATCTCGTGCTCTATCTCTTCTTGGGGGGTATTTCTCTCGGTTTAACGATACTCGTCTTACCCCTTCCCTGGTGGTTCCTCATTGCTTTGGGGGGATACATTCTCACCAATGTGAGGAGACCTTTCACCCAAAGAGTGAGCCTCCTTCTCGTCTTCTTTTTCCCCTCTATGGCTATCTTGGGCATTCTCGCCTTTTCTCACTGGGTGTATAGTGACACCTCTTTTGGATTCTTGCGTGCCTCCTATAGCTTTCTCCCTCATTTTCCTCCCTTTACCTGGGAGAATCTGCGCTCTTCTCTTCCCTCACTCCGTCTTTGGCATCTCTTCTTTTTCCTTCCCTTTCTGTGGAGTATGAGGAGAGAGAGAAGACTCCTCTTCTGGGGCGCCATCCTCGGGATAGGGAATCTGTGGATGGGTTTCCCACCTTCGGTTCTCGTCACGCTCTTCCTCTTCGCAGCCGCCTTTTTGGGAAATACCAACCCCTTCCCCGCGAGAAACACATTTTTAGGATTCTCCTTTCTCCTTTGTCTCGTAGCGGGTTGGCTACTCTTCGTGCACAACCCCTCCTCGTTCTTCGCGCCAATCCCCTATACCGACCTCTCCCTCAAAGTCCCCGACTATGTCTCCATCAATCGTCAATTACCCTCTCCCTCAAAGACGCTGATCCTCGACCACGACTCCTTTTTGAGTGTGATACTCACCACACCTCACCCTCCCATAACCTCAGAAAGTCCCCTCTTTGGTATGGCTACAACCCATCCCCACCTCTTCTGTGACTCGATCGTTGCCCCTCACGATTATGAAAATCCCTTCCCCCAATTTGAGGAAGTCTGGCAAGGCCAAACTCTCAAACTCTACCAAAAACTCCCCTAAAAAATCCGTTGCATCGCCATTTCTCCTTGACGAACGAGCGATATCTCCTCACACTGGAAACGTCAGCGGGTCAATGTCTCCATGAAAACGAGGCGAGGATCATGCCATGGCCAATTCCACCAGCTACAAAACATGAACAATTTGACTTTTTGCAAATCATTCTCCTTCTCCTCTATCTCTATTGGGCATATCAAACCATCATCAGTCTCCGAGGATTTTCTCGGCCCCGTCCTCTTCCTCCTACGCTCTCCTTACATCGCTTCCTCATTCTCATTCCCGCTCACAATGAGGAAAATGTCATTGCTCCTCTCCTTGAGAGTCTCTATGGACAGGATTACCCCACCTCTCATTTCGACATTTACGTGATTTGTGACAACTGTACCGACAATACCGCCCAAATAGCTCACTATTTTGGTGCCAGAGTGCTTTCCCGTTACGATCCAGAACACCCCGGTAAAACCCACAACATTCGCTGGGCATTATCCCAAATCACTCTCGATCCCTATGACGCCATAACAATTTTCGATGCCGATAATCTTGTTCACCCCACCTTTCTCACCCGAATGAACGAATACCTCTCTGCACACCCCGATGCCGAAGCGATTCAGGGATACCTGGACACCAAAAACGCGCACGATTCCTGGCTCACTAAAGCCTATGCCCTCGCCTATTGGTATACCAATCGTTTCTGGCAACTGGCCCGCGCCCAATGGGGCCTCTCGGCAACCTTAGGCGGCACAGGGTTAGTAATCAGTACTTCATGCATAAAAAGGCTCGGATGGGACATGAGGAGTCTCACCGAAGACTTAGAATTGAGCACCAAACTCGTCCTCGGAGGGAAAAAGTTCACTGAAATGAGTGGGCCATCACCTATGACGAAAAACCCCTCCGGTATCGTTACAGCCATCGCCAGCGACTCCGTTGGATGCAAGGACACTATTTCGTGTGCTGGCAATACGGTATAAAACTGCTCGGTAAATTTTTGTCCACTTTGAGCTTTCGCTATTTCGACTACTTTCTCTACCTCTTGAATCCTCTGATCATTGCCCTGAGCTCTGTGTGTCTTTTGGCTCAGTTATTTCGCTCACTATCTCTCTATGCCTCTCGGAATGGTTTTCTTTGGTACTGGTAGCTCACTCTGCTCCTCATTCACAATGTCTACCAAATCGTGATCGGACCTTCACTCCGAGAAGGGAGAATCACCTTCAAATACCTTCCGTATCTTTTTTCCTATTTCTGGTACGGCATTACTTGGCTTCCTGTGGTGCTCTATTCCCCTTTTATCGCCCATAACCAAAAGGTTTGGATACGCACCGAGCACCCGCGAGATCTCCGCATAGCCCAAATACTGGAAAAAGGGCAATGAGGATGAGGCGTAACTACCTCATCCTTTCACCGCTCCCATGGTCAAACCGCGTACGATATACTTTTGAACGGTCAGGGCCAAAATGGTAGGAGGAATAATGGCAAGGAGGAGTCTTGTAGAGACATACCAGAATTGGACACCTTGGGTATGTTCCGTGCCGGCAATGACCACGGTAATGGGGGAAGCGTTTTTATAGGTGAGCACCAAGGCAAACAAAAACTCATTCCAGGCAAAGGAAAAGCAAATAATAATGGTGGCAACGAGTGCCGGCGCCGCCAAGGGCAAAGCAATCCGCAAAAACGATTGCCACCGTGAACACCCATCCACCCACGCCGCCTCTTCAAGCTCCACCGGTAATTCCCGAAACATATCCTTCATAATAAGGACGGCGAAGGGCATGACAAAGGTAGTGTTCACAAGAATGAGAGCCAATTGGGTATCAAGAAGTCTCAGAGATTTCATGAGTAAGAAAAAGGGGATGACAGTCGCAGCGGGGGGTAAAAAGCGCTGCGACAAAAACCAAAAGGAGAGATCTCTATTTTTCCAGCGACGATACTTGTGTCTCGCCAATCCATATCCGGCAAAAGACCCCAAGGCTACCGCGAAAAGCGAGGCACACACAGCAATGATGATACTATTGAGAATCCCACGGGTAATTTCTGGGCCTCTCTGTTCAAACTCGGTTTTCCAGTTCGCCAAAGTGGGTCGAAATTGAACCCAAGGAACACTGGAAAGCCTGAATACATCAGCTGGTTTCTTAAAAGAAGTAATGACGGCCCAGTAAAAGGGAGATAGCACCCAGAGTACCCCAACGGCAATCACTATCCATACCAAGATTTCTACCAATCCATTCTTCTTGCGCATAGCGTTCCGCTCCTCTATCCTATTCGTAAAGCTCCCGATACCGGCGGAAAAAGAGGATACCGATAATCATGGTCATGGCTAACAGGAAATAGGCCATCGCACTGGCGTATCCTAAATCGAAATTACGCAACCCTTGGGTATAAATATAAAAAGTGAGGGTCCGCGTAGCCGTACCAGGGCCACCACTCGTCAAACTGAAAGGAATGTCAAAGGCTTTGAAAGCATCAACGATCCTCAGCATCATCACCGTTCCTAAAATTGGTGAAATAAGCGGCAGGGTGATGTGCCGGAAGACAGCCCATCCCGAAGAGGTATCAATGACTGCTGCCTCGTAAATCTCATCCGATATCGACTGAAGACCGGCTAAAAGGATGATGAAAGCAAAGGGGGTCCACTGCCAGATGTCCACAATACAGATTGCCAAGGTTGCCCACCAAGGATGAGAAAGCCAAGGAACTTTTCCCATGCCGATGAATTTCAAGAACACATTAATGGGACCATTCTCTTCGTAAAACATCATAACTCCCAAATATCCCAAAGCTACCGGAGCAGTAAAGAGGGGCATGGTGAGAAGAGAACGAAAGAATTTGATCCCACGAATTTTCCGATTGAACACCAAAGCAAATCCCAATCCTAAAAAGGTGGTAGTGGTAACACTAATCAGGGCAAAAATGAGGGTGAAACGGAAGGTGGACCAGAAACGATAATCTCCAAACATACGGACATAGTTTGCTAAACCCGTAAAGCCGAGAATTTTTCCGTAAGAAACTTTGGAAAGACTAACCCGGAGAGAATACAAAAGAGGGAAAATGGTAAAGAGAAAAACCCACACCACAGCTGGTACAACAAAAAGATTTCCTTTTTCTTCTCTCTTCCTTTTCATCTTGCTCTCCTCTACTCAAAGAAAAAAGAGGGGGTTCGCCCCCCTCTTTTTATTTTTCCTTACTCAGGCTTATACCCGATAGCTTCCTGGTAAATCTTCTTCAGCTCTTCTCGACCCAAGCGGTCGATAATGGCATTCCATTCCTCTGCGGTCCGGTTCAAAGCTTCTTCAGGAGAAATTTGACCGGTGACTGCCTCAGAGAGATGAATATCCCATACTTCCCACATTTCCGGAGTTCCAGGGATACGGAGATAGGACTGCTTCAAAGGATACTTGTACCACATTTCTTCATAGGCGTTGACGAACTGTTTGGCATCCTCGGCATCGTAACCGGTGGCTACGTACTCCTCAATGGTGGCTTTGCCAGTGGGCTGCAGTAAGTCGTAGAGAGTCCCAGGATCAACACCGGTCCAACCCCATACAACGTTCCAGTGGTTAATGGCGGGAGTGGCCTGCCAAGAGAGGAAGTAGGCCGCTAAGTCCTGTTTCTTTGAGAACTTGGAGATGACACCATGCCAGGAAGCACCGACGGTGTTGGCCACAAAGTTTCTCTTTTCTACCCACTGTTTGGTTTCTAAATCGTAGTACTTCTCACTCCCGGGAATGGGAGCAACACCCAATTTCCCTTTGATCACCGAACGATCGGTGAGCTGGGAGAGAGATCCGACATCGCCCCACGAGAAGGTGATTACCGCCTTACCACGCAGGAAAGCATCCCAAGCCTCTCCTAAGCTCCAACCCCACATAGCCGAGGGACCAGTCTTCGAGAGTTTGAGGAGCATGTTGAGGGCTTCGACAAAGCCAGGCGTATTGACGAGAGGCTCCATAGTCTCTGGATCAAACCAATAAACGTTGTGGTAACGAGTGACCTTGGTGGGATCATCACCAGGTGCAGGAGAAACCACATAAGGAGCGGAGAGAGCCATGAAATGGAAGAATCCTTGCCCGGCAACCTTAAGATGCATGGTGATACCGTAATCCGCTTCTCCGTCGCCGTTCCAATCTTTCCCATGGAAGAACTTGGCTACTTCATACACTTCTTCCCAGGTCCGAGGAGGAACAGGAAGGTCCTTACCGGTTTCCTTCTTGAATTCCTCTTGCCACTTGGGATCGGTCAAAATATCTCTACGGTAGTAGAGAACTTGTCCATCATGGTCATTATTGAAACCGACCCACTTTCCACCCCAGGTGTACAACTCCTTGAGGGGAGGAAGAATGGATTCCGGATCCCACTTGGGCATGCGGGGATCGTTGAAGAAGTTCTCGCCGGGAACGATCCAGTCATTAGAGATATAATCGCCGTAGAACCAGCTCGGACCGACGATGATATCGTAAGTCCCTGTGCCCGTCATGAGATCGGTGAAAATCTTCTCTCGGAGTTCGGCAAACGGAATTTCAACGATGTCATAGGTTGCACCGGTAAGTTTTTCGAAATAAGGACGCCAGAAGTAGAGCGGACCAGAGATAGCTCATCGGGGACCAGCAGAATACACACCAATGGTAAGTTTTTGCCCTTTCCATGCTGGATCAGGATTCCCTTTATCAGCCTTCTCGAAAGCCTCATCAGCAGTTTTAATCTCAAGCTCTGATGCTCCCTCTTGAGCCCAGGTTATGTTCAAACTCAACAATAACGCTACTATCACCACAAACGACACCACAAGACCAACTTTGCGCATTGCTCCTCTAACCTTCTTTGTCAAGAATTTTGCTTACAAGTGAGATACACCATAATTCTAACCTTTTTCTCTCCCTTCCTCTCACCTCCTTTTCGCAAGCATGGAACAAGAACATAATCCAACCTTGATTATACCATATCTTGAGAAGAAGGTTCCTCGCTTCTCACCCCCTCTTCGTTCTTTTTCTCGCGCTTCTCTTCAAAACCTCGCAAAAGCTCGTTAATTTCCCTCAATCTCCGATCAATGCGACCATTCAGGGTCCCTTCCTCGCCTTTCCCTCCGGTAGGATAACCGGTGAGAATTTCCATCGCCTCATCAACATGAGAAACCGCGTACAAATGGAACATTCCCTCTTCCACCGCACGCACCACTTCTTCGTGGAGCATGAGGTTTTGCACGTTACTCTTGGGAATGATAACTCCTTGCTTTCCGGTGAGCCCTCTTGCCTTGCAAATGCGGAAAAACCCTTCTACTTTCTCGTTCACCCCACCGATCGCTTGGACTTCCCCTTTTTGGTTAATAGAACCCGTGACCGCGATATCCTGCCGCAAGGGCACCTCGGCAAGTTGCGAGAGAATGGCACAGGTCTCCACCAAAGAGGCACTGTCTCCTTCTACCCCCTCGTAGGACTGTTCAAAGCAGATACTCGCGGACATGGAGAGAGGCTTATCCTGAGCGTAACGGTACCCCAAATACCCACTCATAATGAGAATTCCTTTATCATGAATACGACCACTCAAACGGGACTCACGCTCGATATTGATAATTCCCTGTCTCCCAAGGTAAGTGCGGGCGGTAATACGGGAAGGCCTTCCAAAGCTGAAATCTCCCAAATCGTATACCGCAAGACCGTTGACCTGCCCCACCACCTCTCCTTGGACATCGATGAGGAGGACATCCTCTTCGATGAGCTCTTGAATTCGGTCGGCCAAAAGGCTCAATCGTTTCTCCCGTTCTTCCAAGGCTCTCTGCACGTGGCGGTCACATACCCGATCCGCACCCTCTTCCCGAGCCCAAAAATCGGATTCGGCCAAGATATCCCGGATAAAACCGAACTGGGTGGTCAATTTTTCCTTGTGTGCCACCCTGCGCGCGGCGTACTCGAGCACCTTCCCCACTCCACTCCGATCGAAGGGAAGGAGGCGATCCTCCTTGCAACACTTCTTGATGAAACAGGCAAACGAATATACCACTTCTTCTTGCCGATGGACCTGGTAATCAAAATCGGCCTTCACCTTGAAGAGGTCCCGAAAATCTTCGTCCCACAAGGTTAACAGGCGATAGTAAACTTCGTGCCCAATCAAGATCACCTTGGCGTTAAAGGGCAAAGGTTCCGGCCGTAATCCTTGGGGAGCAATGAGGCCGAACTGCTCAAAAGGGTCCTCCATGCGCACTTCACGATTCTTAAGAGCCCGCTTGAGGCCCTCCCAAGCGCCGGGATTGGCAATGAGATCATGGAAATAGATAATCACGTATCCGTCGTTTCCCTGGTGGAGTGAACCTGCTTTGAGCATGGTATGATCGCTAAAATAGGTACCCATAAAGGCCTTGCGTTCGATGCGACCGAAGAGATTGGTCCAATTAGGGTGGGTTTCAAAGATTACCGGCGCAACCTCGGTAGCGGAATTATCGACAAAAACGTTAATTTTAAAGGGCAAAAAAGGGTCTTGCAGGCGCTGGTAAGGCGCAAGATGGAGCGGTTGTGCTGGAGCTTCTTGCGAGTCACGGAAAATATGGAGATAGGAGAGGGTGAAATCTCTTAGAGCTTGGAGGAATTCCACCACTTGCTGGGAAAATGAATATTTTTGCAAAACCTCTCGAAAGAGGGGACTAATGGCAAAATCGGCCACTCGATAATCCAATTCATTGACTCGATTCTTCAATTCGATTTCGAGTTCATGAATGTGCTCAAAGGTCTCGTTGATCCGGTTAAGAAGGCGCTGTCTCTTCGCTTCGATGATTTCCCGCTCTTCGCTACTCAGAGCAAGATACTGCTCCTGGGTCATGGGCTTACCCTCCACCAAGGGCACCAAAATCGGACCCATGGAGGTCATACGGAAAGCGAAATTTTCTTCTAACGCTTCTCGTTCTAACTCCTGCATGATCTGGCGGTGCTTCCTCTGATGTTCATCGAGGAGAATCTGCTTCTGATTCTTGTATTCATCCCCGGAAAAAGTTTTGGGGATAATATCCCGCAGAACCTTGAGTAAATTCTCCACGTCTTTGGCCAGATTTCGTCCCTCTCCCTTGGGAAGCTTCAACACCTTAGGACGATCAGGGTTCTCAAAGTTGAAAACGTAACACCAATCATAGAGCTCAGGAAGCGAGGCTTTTTCTTTTCGCTCTTCTAAGAGTTTTTCGATGCACCGTTTGACCGCACTTGCTCTCCCCGAGGCGGTAGGTCCCACAACGAAGAGGTTATAGCCCGGTCTATTCATTCGCAATGCAAACTCTATGGCCCGAAGAGCCCGGTTTTGGCCTACAAATCCCTCTAAATCTCCTACCTCATCAGTACAATCGAAGGGGAAAGTTCGCCAATCGCAATTCCATCGTAGGTCTTTCGCCTGCAAACGATATCGAGATGCGTCGACTCCATTCATGTACCGGCTCCTCTCTCAAATTTCGACGAAAACCGTTTTCACCTTTTCAATCTTTTCCAACTCCTCCCTCATGAGGCGAATTTCTTCGTTCTTCCCGGTAACCTCTAAAATAATGATCCCTTCATCCTCTCCCTCACACTCCGGGGCAAATTCATGAATCCCCAAGCGGGTTCTTATGTTGCATCCACAACGAGTTAATACCTCTTGAACCCGCAACGCACTCTTCGGACGATCGGCGATTTTCACCAGGAGCAACTTAGGCATTTTCACCCTCCTCTTCTCGTATTCCTTTCGCACTACACAAAGACAGATTCACTTAGCGAAAACTTGTCTCTTTTTCTCCACGATCCATGCTTGGGATAGAGCAGGAAATGGAGCGGGAAACGGGACTCGAACCCGCGACACCCAGCTTGGAAGGCTGGCGCTCTACCACCTGAGCTATTCCCGCCCAACATTCATCAAGGATTATAGCACATCGTTGAGAATCGTCAAGCAAGGATGAAAAAGCTCTCTGAGAGCGAGTTCAAGGGCAAAAAAACGCTAAAAAGGAGGAGGGGGAAGCCTCTTCTTTTTTCCGAGGGTCTTCCCATTTTGAGAATCTCCCTCTGAGGATAAAGTCGTCACGGTAAGGGACTTCTTGGAAGTCCGTGGCAGTTTGAAACTGTCACCACGAGGCACGTATTTGCGCTGTGGTGATCTGAGGTGTCACCGCGAGGTGTGTCTTTCGCGCCGTGGCGGTCTCATGACTCGGTTCTTCAGTCACCGCGAGGAGCCTCAGTTCTTAAGACCCTGTGGTGATCTCAAAGGATGCCTTGCCAACCAAGAGATAATTTCGCAAGAGACGACATGAACGTCCAGAAAATCTGGTACAATACGACCAAGGGAAAACTGTATCGCTGGGGGAAGGACTTGAACAAAGAGAAAATAGACGAACTGAAGTCTCTCTTAGAAAGTCTCAAAGAGGTAGTCAGGGAGAAATACAAAGCAGAGTTACTGGGCATTTTTGGCTCCTACTCTCGGGGAGAGGCGAGAGAAAAAAGCGACCTTGATATCCTCGTTCGCTTTGAAGACGATGCCGACCTTTTCCATTTTGTCGGGCTCTCCCTCTTTCTTGAGGAAAAGCTTTCGCTTGAGGTCGATTTGGTCCCTTACGATGCTATAAGGAAAGAGCTCAAGGATACCATTTTGAAGGAGACCATTTATCTATGAGGGATGTGAAATTGTACTTGCTCGACATCATAGAGGCCATGTCAGCCATCGAGAGGTTCGTGGAGGGCATCGATTTTGAAGCCTTCAAGAATGACGATATGAGATCCAGTGCGGTCATAAGGAAATTTGAGATTATCGGGGAAACGGCAAAGAACATCCCTGAAAAGATCAGGCGACTCAAGCCCGAAATCCCTTGGAAAGAAATGGCAGGTTTTAGGGATAGACTTATTCACTTCTACTTTGGGATACAACACGAACTGGTTTGGTCCACGATCAAGAATCGGATCCCGATAATAAAACCTTTCCTCGAAAAGATCGTAGAAGAAATGGAGAGGGGCAATCCAGACTCTCCCCGAGAGACGCCTTGCTGAAGGAGTGCGTCTTCTTTCCATCACCCTGTTCTGCCACGTGGTGCCGTCACCGCAAGGGAATGTACTTCTTGCGGGATACGAGACTACTCATATTTGGGCCATTTTCGTCGTCAAAACACAGTGCATTTTGTCTTACTTCAATAGGCGTTCCATAAGTCTTTGAAACCAGATTGCTTCACCCCCTTCGGGGGTTCACAATGACAAAGAGGGAGTCACCGCGAGGCGCGTCTTGCGCCGTGGCGATCTGAATCGTCACCGCGAAGGTCTCCGAAAGGGTCTCACAGCAGTCTCGTGGGATTGCCTCGTCCCTTGGGGGCAAAGCAATGACCGGGAGAGAGAAACGAGGTTCGCAAGAACAGAATAGAGTAGTGTCCGGTATCATGTGTAAAAAGGGTGGGATTAGAAGCAGGAAAGGCCACCCTCCCTCTGGTAATACAAGGATAAGCAAGAACCTTACCAGGAGGGATGGAGGATGGCCCACTATCAGGTTACCGTAGAGGGCGATGT
>Ga0116210_1000656_pt1 | contig 32458 bp, 39 predicted proteins | sample TshhotsprinmetaG_FD_94483 | JGI IMG/M metagenome (GOLD analysis project Ga0116210, IMG submission 94483) | Hot spring microbial communities from South Africa to study Microbial Dark Matter (Phase II) - Tshipise hot spring metaG | ecosystem: Environmental > Aquatic > Thermal springs > Hot... | reverse complement strand
CAAGGAACTGGCCGACCACTTGTCCGGCCTGCGTTTCGTCATCTTGGTGATCCTGATCGGGGTGGCTTCGGTGGCGGCGGTCTATGCCGCCAGCGCCACCATACGCGAAGCGGCGTCTCAATTCGCTTCCGGCGTGTCCTTTCCGTTCTTGCGCCTTTTCACCGTCTCAGGGGAGAACCTGCCCTCGCTGGTCAGCTTCGTAGCCTTCCTCGCGCCTCTGCTCGGCATCGCTCTTGGTTTCGACGCCGTCAACAGTGAACGATCCCACGGTACTCTGAGCCGCCTGATCTCCCAGCCCATCCATCGGGATGCTGTCCTCCATGGGAAGTTCCTGGCTGGCCTGGCCGTAGTCAGCCTGGCTCTGACAGCCTTGGTCGCCATCGTGGGAGGCGTAGGCATACTTCTGGTGGGAGTGCCGCCTTCAGCGGAAGAGATAGGTCGCCTCATCATGTTCATCGTGCTCACGGTGGTCTACGTGGGTTTCTGGCTTGCCCTCGCCCAACTGTTCTCCGTGCTCTTCAAACAGGCGGCTACCTCAGCCCTGGCCTCCATAGCGTTCTGGCTCTTTTTCGCCATTTTCGCCAGCCTGATCGTGGGCTTGGTGGTGAATGCCATCGCCCCTGCGGGGGACGATGCCACTGCAGCCGAGATCATCCGCCACGAGCGCCTTTCTTTGCGGCTGGAACGTATCTCGCCCATCACCCTTTACAGTGAGGCCACTACCGGTCTGCTCAACCCGAACGTGCGGTCGCTCGGGGTGATCCTCACCTCGCAGGTGGACCGCGCTCTGGCCACACCGCTCGGGTTCGGGCAGAGTCTGGTTCTCATCTGGCCGCAAGTGATCTCGCTCATCGGGGTCAGCCTGCTCTTCTTCACGCTGAGCTACATCTTGTTCATGCGCGAAGAGATACGCGCATAGAGGACGTAGACCCGCGCATCGTCCACAAGGGCATCCTGGACCTTTGTGTGGTCTCCAAACAGCTTCGGGCGCGGTATAGTTCACCCGTGGGCAAGACTCTGGGCAAGAAGGCCTTGATCGACCTCCTCTGTGCCGAGGGGGTCAAGTACGTGTTCGGCATCCCCGGAGCTACCGAGATCCACTTCATGGACGCTCTGGAGGAGTGTCCGCGCCTCACCTACGTCTTGGGACTGCACGAGGCCGTCTGCGTAGGCATGGCCGAGGGCTACGCCCGGGTGTCCGGCAAGCCCGGTTTCCTCAATCTGCACACTGGTCCAGGCATAGCCGCCGGCCTCCCTCTCCTGTACAACGCCTACTACGGGCACGTCCCCCTGGTGGTCACCGTGGGTCAGAACGATTCTCGGCTGCTACAGCGGGACCCCCATCTTTCCGGCGACATCGTGGGTACCGGGCGGTTGTACGCGAAGTGGGCTACCGAGCTGGCGCATGCGGAAGACCTGGGTACTGTGCTTCGCCGCGCTTTCAAGTCCGCCCAGCAATCCCCTCCGGGGCCGGTGGTGGTCTCGCTCCCCCAGGATGTCCTTCTCCAGGATTGTGGGTCCGATCCGCGCCCCAGTATGGAGGTGCGCAGTCGCTTGCGCCCCGACCGGGAGGCGCTTGCGCAAGCCCTGGCCCTCCTCCGGGAGGCCCGGCACCCGGTGCTCATGGTGGAGAGCGGAGTGGCTCGCAGCGGAGCCGTGGAGGAGGTAGTTAGGTTCGCCGAGCTGATCGGCGCCCGGGTCTACCAAGCCTGGATGGCCGACGTCAATTTCCCGGTGGGCCATCCCCAGTATCTAGGTGACCTCGACCCCACTAGTCCCGCTGCCAAAGAAGCCTTCCGTCAGGCTGACCTACTGATAGGGGTGGGTTGCTCACTGTTCGCCGAAGGCTTCTTCAACCCGGAGTCGCCCTTGCCCGCGGACATAAAGGTGCTTCACGTCGACGACGACCCTTGGGAACTGGGCAAGAACTTGGTGACCGACTGCGGTGTTCAAGCTGACATCAAGACCGCGCTCGCGGAGCTGAACGAGGCCCTTGTCGCCTTCCAACGCGACCCCCATTACCAGGCCAGAAGCGAAGAGCGGCGGGCCGCCATCGCTGAGGAGAAGGCAGCTCGAGAGCGCCGCTTCACCCAAGCGCTGGAGTCGGCTAGGAGACAGGTGCAGGCAGACCCCGCGGGGCCCGTCCCCGTCGCCTACTTGATGCAGGAGATCAAACTTGCTCTCGCGGAAGTCGCCCCCGAGGCTATCGTGGTCGATGAGTGCTGGTCTTCTTCCGAAGCTCTTCGCCACATCGTCGGCTTCGACCGCCCCGGCTCTTACCTGCGCTCCCGCAAAGGCGGCAGTATCGGTGGGGGTATTCCTCTGGCGGTGGGCGCCCAGCTGGCTGCTCCCCACCGATCCGTGCTAGCCGTCGTAGGCGACGGAGGGGCGGCCTGGTCGCTGCAGGGCCTGTGGACGGCCGCCCACTACCGGGTGCCGGTGACCTTCGTCATCACCAACAACGGCACCTATCGACAGGTCAAGCTGGTCCGTCGCTTGGTCTTGGGAGACTATCCCCTGACCGAGCGTCACGTCGGCATGGAGATCGATGATCCCTCTACTGATTTCTCGCGGTTGGCCGCAGCCATGGGAGTCGTCTCCGAGCGAGTGACCAAGCCCGCCCGGGTAGGCGAGGCCCTCCGGGCAGCCTTGACTGACGCCCGCCGGGAGCGGCGGCCGCACCTCGTCGAGGTCATGGTCGAGAACCCAGCCTGACTGAGGCTGGCCCGGCCAGCGAGGTCATTCTTCCGTCTTCCGGTAGCGCCGGTTGAGATAGAGACCCGCGACCGTCAGCACCAAGCCGAGCGCGATGAGCCCCAACTCCAGGCCCTGACTATAGAGCCCGGCCCAGGACACCACTATCACCAGGAAGACACCCCCACCGAGCAACACCAAGCCTGTACGCTCAAGGGTCTTGTCTGACGGACGTCTCGTGAGCGACCTCCTATCTCTCCTGGACTACCCGGCCCGGCGCTGCCCCAGCCCCCTCATTCCGGGATGACCGGCAGGATCAGATGCGAGGGCCGGTCCCTGTCGAAGTAGATGGTATCGCTTCCCACTTTGAGACCGTAGTAGTGGCCGCCGAAGTCGAGCGCGTTGGAGTCCCCATTGGCCAGGTCAAGCCGGAGACGATGACCCTTAAGGAGGCAGGCGGAGGTCCCCCACACCTCGATCTCGAAACGGTAGACCTTCCCCGGTTCGAGCGGGACCGGCTTGTCATGACGGTAGTAGGGGCGGTAGGGCTTGCTGAGCGCCGGGTCCTTGGTGGCCGCATGGGAAGCCTTGAGCCAGCCGCGGGTGAGGATGCGCCCTGCCGGGGGCATACCCGGAACCTGCCTCTCGTCGGGCAGCTGGTCCCACAGACGGCACAGGAACTCCGTGTCGGTCTGGTCGGTAGAAGCGTAGAGCACTAGGACGATGTTCCCGATGATCTCGGTGTCTCTTTCGAAAGGCGGCGTAGTGAAGGTAAGGATCTTTTTGCAGGGGTTGAGGATGCCCTTCTCCATGACAGCGGTGCCTACCCCGGAGAAGCCGGTCCAATCGGGGTCGGGGTAGGAATAAGTGACCGAAGCGTTCTCGACCACAGGTGCTTCCCAGCTCAGGCTTCCGTCGTTGAGCGAAACCACCGCTCCGGATTTGGCCCCCGAAAGATACAGCTTGGTGTACTGGGTACGGGCAAGGGGCCACTCGTTTTCCAGCCGGTAGCGCTCGCGGCCGCGCACGAAGATGTTTACCGGCGGCTCTTCCATGAATCCGGTGTCGTTGCCCTTGAGCCAGTGGTCATACCAGCGCAGCAGTAAGTTCCGCACCTGGACGGACTCGAAGATGGCCACCTCATCCCCCTCGAAGTCGCCATGGCAGAGCATGAGCTTCTTGGGGGTGGTCACTTCCTCATAGCCGCGCAAGTTCCCACGCAGGTGCAGACCCACCTTGTGCAGGATGCCGATGCTGAATACGGGGCATTTGATTTTGGAGAAATCCGGATTGCGCTCTTCCCAAAACTCGTCGTAGGTCTGGTGTTTGATCACGTTCCAAGCCAGATCCCACTCGCCTTGTTGGGGCGCCTCACCTTTGCGGCCCACATGGTAATGCCCCCGTATCTCGGTGAGGTGCCAGTTGGCGGGGAAGCCGCTCGCCAAGATTCCCCCATGGTACGCCACATCCCGGTACATGTCGGCGCCGCCGTCGAAGGGCGCGATGCAGGCCAGATGAGGCGGGGCCAGTGACGCCGCCATCCACTGCGTCCAGGCATAGTACGACTCGCCGATCATCCCCACCTTGCCGTTACTCCAAGGCTGAGCAGCCGCCCATTCGATCACGTCGTAATGATCGAGACGCTCTGCCATGCTGTGCCAGCGCCACTGCCCCTCCACCGACCTCCCGGTTCCTCGTATATCGTGGTTGATGTAGACATAGCCACGTTCCACGAACCACTCGATCTTGTTGGTCTCCCGCATGTGGAAAGTGGGACACGCAGGGAGGTAGTAGAGGTCCTTCTGGTACGGCGAAGAGGCGTAAAGCACGGGGAAGCGCCCAGGAGCATCGGGGCGATAGACATCGACCGCTACGTGGACACCATCCCGCATTTCGATGAAGACGTCCTTTTCCACCTTCACCTTGTACTGCGGCTGACTCAGCTTCTCGAACGGGAAGTCCCTGGGAAGCATGGAGTCCATGATCTCGGGGACGAGAATCTCGGTGAACATGCGTGCCCTCCTTACAGTCTGGTCTGCGACCGGATCGCGGGGCTGGACCGCGTGAGGTGGAAGCGCTGACAGCCGCCTCCGCCCAAGGCGGAGACCGACCCCGCCGGTAGTCCGTGTCGAAACAAAGTGAATACTTACTACGGTAACCTGTCAAGCGCCCCCAAGCAGTTTATGACCGCGAAGCCAAGGAGCATCCGTCAGGGTCCGTCACGGGCCTCCTGTCTGCCTGCCCAGCGTGGATTTCGGCGCAAATTCCGCAGTGTTCATCGCTGGCGGTTCACTCCGTAGGCTTTGCTGTCCGCCCCGGGCGCTACACTTGGGCCAAGTGAAGCACGGCCAGGGAGGAAAGTGATGCTGGTAATCGCCGCCGTAGCTACTGGAATCGCTCTGCTGGGGCCTCTTGCCTACTTCGCTTTGCGCTACCTTTCGGCCACGCGGCAGGAGATCGAGTTCGCCATCCCCCAAGACGGGGTGGCCGCTTTGCAGCTCGACATACACGGCGACAAGGTGCACACCCTTCGTATCTTCTACTCCGACGGCACCTGGACCGAGGTTCGTGAGCTCCGCTCACCCTAAAGACGGCATGACCGGCCCTTGTTGGTAGCCAGCGGTGCCAACACGCTCTGGCGAGCGAAGTGATACCGAGCTAGCTCGCCCTGACGAGCGACGCGAGCCCATTCTTGGGGCGCAGCCGATCAGCCGCGACGACGTAGCCGCAAAACGAGCGGAGTATCATCTAGGAGCAGCGTCGAAAAAGGGCATCCCTGAGCCCTCGCCGAGAGGGGAGGAGTGATGGCTAGAAAGAAGTGGTCGGACCTTTCTGACAGTCAGAAAGCGGGGCTGATCATAGCCGGTGCTCTCCAGGTGGGTCTTCTTGCCGCCGCTCTTTGGGACCTGGCCCACCGCAAACCCGAAGAGGTGCGCGGCGACCGCAGGATGTGGGCAGGTTTGGTCTTCATCAACTGGTTGGGACCGCTGGCCTACTTCACCATCGGTCGTAAGGAGAGCTTGTTCTCTTTTCGCTGCCTCTTCGGTGGTGAGCCGGCCTCGCCAGACGGGAGTGAGCAGGCTTGATCAGCCCCCGCTACGCGGAGATCCTGGCCGACGACCGGCAGTTTATGGCCTTAGCCTTAGAGGAGGCAAGGCGCGCAGCCAAACAGGGTGAGGTCCCTGTGGGGGCCGTCCTGGTGGTGGGTGGCGAAGTGATAGCCGCCCGCGGCAACGAGCGGGAGCGCCGGTACGACCCCACGGCCCACGCCGAGATGCTAGTGCTTCGCGACGCGGCGGCTATCTTGGGGGGCTGGCGGCTCCCAGAAGCCACCCTCTACGTCACTATCGAGCCCTGCCCCATGTGCGCCGGCGCTATCGTGCTCGCTAGGATCAAGCGGCTGGTGTACGGGGCAGACGACGTAAAAGCCGGAGCGGCCGGCACCATCCTCAACATCGTCGACCATCCGGCTCTGAATCATCGACCTGAAGTGCGGGCGGGAGTGATGGCGTTGGAAGCTTCGCGGCTCTTACACGACTTCTTTGCAGCAAAGCGACGCGCTGGCGGAGAATTCGCCGATGAATGACAAAGGCTGGGCAGTCTACTGGGCGCTGGTCGGTCTCGCCAAGCCGTGGACGATCGTTTCCTTTCTGCGCGACCGGCGAAGAGCCGAGCGCGAGTGGGCAGAGACCCTGGTGAGCCCTCTAGAAGACTTGGGCAGTTGCTCGCGTCTTTCCGTGCTCCCTGCGGTCGAGTACTACGCGGCCGGCAAAGACTCGAGCTCGGCCCGCAGGGACCTGAGTGCAGGCCATGAAGACCCGAGCGACAGTGGCGAACACCTGGCTACCGAGGCCGGCGTCTCGTATCTGCTCCGAATCGACGACAAGACCTGGCTTTTCGACGTGGGGCTGAACGCCCGCCACGAACATCCCTCGCCTTTGTTGCGCAACCTGGAAGCCCTTGGCTTCTCGCCAGCAGACCTCGACGCCATCTTCATCTCGCACCTGCATCTTGACCATGTGGGCGGGCCCGAGGAGATGAAGCAGGGTTCGTTCTCTCTTTCAGCGGGACCGGTGGAGCTTCCCGACCTTGTCGCTTATGTCCCCACCGTGATGCGCCACCCCCAGGCCCGAGTGGAGGTGGTCACCGCGCCGCGCAAACTGGCCGAAGGCGTAGCCAGCACGGGCCCGCTCACGCGTGCCATCTGGAAGATGGGGCCTATCCAGGAGCACTCCCTCCTCATCAATGTGGCGGGCAAGGGAATCGTGATGGTGGTCGGCTGCGGCCATCCCACCCTCGCTCGCTTAGTGGCCCGAGCCAAAGCGGTCACCGCTCTGCCTCTCTACGGGGTGATCGGTGGGTTGCATTTCCCGGTCACCGGTTCACGCGTGGGAAAAGGCGGGCAGAACATCATCGGCAACGGCAAGCTACCCTGGCAGAGAATAACGCGGCGAGAAGCGGAGGCGGCCGCGGCTTTTCTGGCCGATCTCGACCTGGGACTGGTGGCGGTCTCCGGTCACGACAGCTGTGACTGGAGCCTGGGACTGTTCCAGAGCAAGCTCGGAGAACGCTGCCGCACTCTGCAGGTGGGCAAGGAGATCGTCATAGCGTGACTGCGAGCGGAGCCTCCGACCATCGTCACGCCCCGGTCGTCCCCGCTGCACCCGACGCCCGACTGATCGTCAGCCTGCTCCTCAACTTGGTCATCACCTTGCTGCAGGTGGCCGGGGGGTTCATCGCCAACAGTCTCGGTCTCCTCTCCGACGCGGCCCACAACCTGAGTGATGTAGTCGCCCTGGGTCTTAGTCTCTGGGCCGTCCGCCTAGGTCGACGGCCGGCTACCCCCACTCGTACCTTCGCTTACAAGCGGGCTGAGATCTTGGTGGCGTTGTTCAACTCCGCCGTGTTGGTGGCCATCTCCGTCTACATCATCGTAGAGGCCATCGACCGCCTGCTTCATCCTCGACCAGTGCTGGGTCTTTGGGTAGTCGGCTTTGCCGTCGGGGGACTGGTCATCAACACCACGGCTGCTCTCCTTCTGCGCGCCCACAGGGACGACCTCAACTTGCGCAGTGCCTTCCTGCACCTGGTCGGCGATGCGGCCACGAGTCTGGGAGTGGCCCTGAGCGGTCTGGTGGTCTACCTGTTCGACTGGAGCTATGCCGACGCTATCGTCTCCATCGTAGTCTCGCTGTGGATCGGGCGGGAAGCCTTCGCCATCATCCGAAGAACCGTGAATGTGCTGATGGAGGGAACCCCAGAGAGCGTGGAATTCGACGAAGTCCGGCAAGCGCTCACCGAGATTCCTGCGGTGAGGGACGTCCACGACCTTCACATCTGGTCGTTGTCCTCCCACGACCTGGCCCTGTCCGCCCACGTCGTGGTGGCCGATGCTGCCCTTTCTGAGCTGGGTCGGACTATGACGAACATCAAGGGCATGCTTCTCGAGCGCTTTCACATAGCCCACGCCACCATCGAGCTGGAGACCGCGGAAGGGGAGTGTGCTGGAAGCATCTGTGAGCCTCCCGCGCTTCCCTCTCGAGATGCCGCTCAGCCGACCCGCAGCCGATCCGGCGGTCACTCCCGCTGGAAGGCCATGCGCCGCGGTTGACCCCAGGACTCCCTTTTACGCAGGTAGTCCACCAGCCCTAGGCATCGCCACAGACTGTGGAGCTGTCGGTAGCCGAACGACTCTAAGAGGGCGTAACTGGAGAGGACTATGACGTCCCGCACACTGGGGTACTTCTGGAAACTCCTGGCTTCCAAGTACATGGCCGAGAGGGAAAGTATGCTGCCCAGAAACATGGCACAGGCTAGGATGGCAAGACCAAGCCGCCAGTCCACTGCATTTAGAGCGACGCCGACCGCGACGACAGCGTAACCGAAAAGCTCCACCACCGGACTGAGGAGCTCGCCCAGCACGAAGAAGGGGTAGCCGAGCAGGCCCACACCTCCATACTTGGGGTTGAAACAGAGACGGCGGTTCTTGAAAAGACTCTCCGCCAACCCTCGCTGCCAACGCCGCCGCTGCTTACTGAGACTCTTCAAGTCTTCCGGCACCTGGGTCCAGCAGATGGGGTCAGGAAGGAAGAGCACCCGATAGCGTCTCTTCTGGTCGGAAAAGATCCGGTGCATACGGAGGACGAGCTCCATGTCCTCTCCCACGGTGTCGGTCCGGTATCCGCCCACCTCCACCACGGCAGTGCGCCGGAAGATGGCGAACGCGCCCGAGATGATCATGAGACTGTTGAGCCGGGACCAGCCGATACGCCCAAAAAGGAAGGCCCGCAAGTACTCCACTGTCTGGAATCGAGCCAGACTGTTGCGCGGTGCCCGCACCTTCTTGACCTCTCCGTTCTCGATGTCACAGCCGTTCGCCGGCATCACCACGCCGCCCACCGCGACCACCCGGTGATCCCGGGTAAAGGGACGGGTGATGTGCACGAGGGAATCCACGTCGATGACGGAGTCGGCGTCGATATTACACACCAGTGGGAACGAGCTGGCGTTGATTCCGGCATTCAAAGCATCGGCTTTGCCACCCTGCTCCTTATCGACCACCCGTAGACTCGGATAGGTGGGAGACTCGTAAAGACCCCGAATCGGCCGACAGGGGATATCCAGCGTCACTTGCCGAGAGGAAGGCACCAGCTCGAAGGCACGGATGAGCTCTTCCAGGGTGCCGTCGGTCGACCCGTCACTGACCACCACCACTTCCAACTCGGGGTAGCGCACGGCCAGAACCGAGGACACGGTGTGGACGATGGTGGCCTCCTCGTTATGCGCCGGTACGATCACGCTGACCGGCTTGTAGAACGTGGTGGCGAAAACCCCCTGGTGTTCGGTCATGGCCCGAATGCGGCTGTAACGGTCCACCTCCCGCGAAGACAGAATCACCAGCAAGAGGTAGAAGCCGTTGACCAACACGAAGTAGGCCAGGAAGAGGTAGTTAAGATCGATGAGCAACTGCCTCATGAAACTAATCCCCCTGGTCATGACTCACTTGGCCACCACCCACTAAGTCTTGCTCCGGGCCTGGGCCGGACTCGGTCCCCCCCAAGCGTGCGGCCGTCTGCGACTCTGGAATGACTTCCAGAACCCTTAGGGCATCCTCTGCGGCCGTCCGCACCGCAAGATTTCCGTCTTCACGCAAGACGCGTATGGCCGGGCAAGCCACCCGCGCCCCCAGAGCGGCTAGAGCCCGCACACTCTGGCTGCGTACGACCCAGTTGGAATGCTCGAGCAACTCCACCAGTTTGGACACTGCCCGGTAGTCCCCGACCTTAGCCAAGGCTTTGACAAGATGGATGGTCACCTCCACATCTTCGGTCAGGTCAAGAAGTGCGAGAAGGGTCGGCAGCGCGGGCTGATAGTGGAAGAAGGCCAGCAGGTCGATCAGCACCACCTGCGCGGCCGTGTCGTCCTCTGCCACCTCTCGCTGCCGGTCGAGAGAGGGGGATGTCCGCCCCTCGCCAAGCCGGCGCACCACGCCTTGCAGCAACCCTAGCATGACCGGGCAGCTCTCCTTTCCAAAGCCGGACAGGAGTTCTGCGGCACCATGAAGCGTGAGCGGGGTGCGGTCATAGACAGCCCGGAAGACCGGCAGCAGGTAAGAGGGGTCTCTGAAAGCAGCGACGGCATACCCCGCCGCCAGCACCACGGCCGGATCCCCAGAATCGAGCAGCTTCAACGCTACCGATCTTGCACTCTCCTCCTGGAGTCTGGCCAGCGTCTTGGCAGCTGCCGCTCGCTCCACGAGGTTCCGCGAACCCCGCATCCTACCTTCCAGCCAGGCGGTGAAACCTAAGCTTCGGCTGAGTTCACGGAGGGAGAAAGGAGAGTAGCCTGACCTATGGCGAAGTTCGGCGTCCAGGAAATCGTGAAAGACCCGCCGCGCCCTCCGTGAGCGCAGGCTGTCACGCAGGCGGCTGGTCGCGTCACGAGATCCCTGTAGGGCGATGGGAAGAAGCTCGCTCCACAGAGCATGCAGCCGCCTGGTCTGTGGGCCAGACTTGCGAACTTGGACGAAGACCGTGGCCACAAAGAGCAAAATCACGGTCACCGCCTCCGCAGCCACGGCCAAGGCTATGATCTGAAAGGTGCTCACGCTGGAAATATCGGTAGAGAAGACTGCCCGATTGAGATTACCAGCAAAACGCTAGGCCCGAGCGACGAAGCCGCCTACCTTAGAGGAAGCTCGGTCAGTCTTCGGGTGCGAGGAGATCGAGTACGCGACCCCGGTCCGCATCGAGGTCCGGGGCCGGCGGGCGCGTGGTCGGATCAGGGAAAGTGGAGAACTTGAGCGGATTCCCGGCCAGGGTGAGCAGGCCAGCTACGGGATCCTCGGTGGACACGACCATGTTTCTGGCTTTGATTTGAGGATCAGCCAGGACCTTGTCCACCGTGTTCAAGGGACCGCATGGTACTCCCGCCTCCTCCAGAACGGCCAGCCAGTGGCGAACCGGCTGCCGCCCGAGTTCCGTTTCGAGCTCGTCCTTGAGAGCAGCTTGATGCCGTGTGCGCAGCTCGTTGTTCAAGAAGAGAGGATTCGCAGCCAGGTCGGACCGCCCCAATACGGCGCAGAGCCGGGCGAAGAGACTGTCGTTGCCAGCAGCGATAACCACGTAGCCGTCAGAGGCCTTGAAGACGTCAAACGGAGTGATGGAGGGATGGCGCGTACCCAAGGGTTGGGGGACCACACCTGTGCTGGTGTAGCGAGCGATGGCGTTCTCAAGGATGGCCACCTGAGCATCAAGCATGGCCACATCGATCAGAGTGCCTTCGCCGGTCAGTGCCCGGTGATAGAGAGCCGCATTGATCCCCACACAAAGAAAAAGGGCAGCCACCAGGTCACCGATGGACACGCCTACCCTCACCGGTGGAGAATCGGGGTGGCCGGTGAGGCTCATGACCCCACCCATGGCCTGCACGATGATGTCGTAAGCCGGGCGCGAAGAGTAAGGGCCGTTCTGCCCGAAACCCGACACTGCCGCGTAAATCAGCCGAGGATGCCTCTTGTGCAGCTCCTCCCAGCCCAGCCCTAACTTCTGCATGGTCCCAGGACGGAAGTTCTCCACCAGCACGTCGGCTTTGCCAAGGAGTCTCAGGAACAGGGACCGGTCCGCCTCCGCCTTGAGATCCAAGACGATGCTTTCCTTGCCCCGGTTGAGGGACATGAAATAGGCCGACTTTCCGTTGACAAAAGGGCCATAATGCCGGGAGTCGTCTCCGCGCGGCGGCGCCTCCACCTTGATCACGCGGGCGCCGAGGTCCGCCAGCACCATAGTGCAGTAGGGGCCAGCCAGCACGCGGCTCAGATCGACGATGACCACCCCGGACAGAGGACCTTGCTCGGTCATCCACATACCTCCTCACACATCCACCTGGCAGTGCCGGTCCGCACTGGCAGCTGCGCGGCGGTGAACTTGCTCCGATTGCTCCCACGACCGCAGCCGCTGTATCCCGATGCCCTGATGACTTCTGTAGTCGCTAGAAGCCGACCCGCGGACATGTTCCACCAGGGATCGCGGATGCGGCCGACAGGACCACACGACCGTGCCGGAAACAGTGTAGCTTGCCCCGCGGCAAAGCCTGACAATGCAATGAGGGTTCCTCTGGCCCCGAGGCCGGGCACCCCCGGCCCCACCGGGACCAAATCCCCGGTCCGCTGCTTGCCACTGCCGCGGACGCCGGATCGGCGCAAGTCGTGCCGACACCGGTTAGGCCCACAGATGTCGGACACCTTCTCATCGGTTACAATCCTTCCGTCGCGGTCGGGGCTCCCACATCCTGCAGTCTGGCCCCGGTCAGACTGGAGGCTGCGACCATGGAGAGGTGGCAGAGCGGCTTAATGCGGCGGTCTCGAAAACCGTTGGGCCTCATTGAGGTCCCGGGGGTTCGAATCCCCCCCTCTCCGTATAGCGGTCCGCAAGAGAACCACGAAGCAGCTCCCGTCGAGGTCCGGGGGATTCCGAACCCGCGAGGGCGTGAGCATCAGCGAGACAGTCCCTTCGGACTGTCAAGCAGCGAGCGGTCTGAGCCGAGCCGGACGGCGAGGCGAGGACAGCAGCTTGCGAAGCAAGATGCGCGAATCCCCCCTCTCCGCTTCAGAAAGCCAAGAACGGCCCGACTCACGCGGCCGGGTCTCGCGTCTTTCGGGCGAGTTCGGTGGCAAGTCGGTGGCAAACTCGCCAAACACCCCAGACACGCCGGGCTGCGTGGGGAGCACCGCCTCTGGAGGTGCGCAGGAGTATAGTGAAGTAGGGAGCAGTTTCGTCCGCCGCACCCCGTGGTAACGGCGCGTCTCTTCGCGCGCGGGAGATGAACAAGTGTCGGACTGGACTGTGGGCAAAGGAGCGATTCTCGGCACGTCGCCGATACTACTCCCAGCACAGTGTGCGGAGTGCGGCCGGGCCGCCTCCCGTGGGAAGCGTGTGGAGACCATCCTCTACTGGTATCCCAGTTGGATCTGGGTAGGCCTCATCTGGGCAGTCTTCCCTGTGGCCTTGCTCTACTACGCTGCCCGTAGGCCCCTCAAGATAACCTACTCACTGTGCCCTGAACACCAGCACACGCTCGCTGTCAAGAGACGGGCGGTTCTGGGGATGTGGGCTCTGTTCGCTGCCGTTGCCGTCGCGGCCATCGCCACATTTAGCAGCTACCTCATTCTCGCCGCCCTCGCCCTGTTCGTCGTGACATGGGTCGTCCACGTCGCGGCAGTGCTGTCACTCCGGGTGAGAAGCTACAAGGACAGTTCTTCGGCGTCCACGGGTCCGGCAAGGACTTCCTCGTGGCAGCGGAGCGACATCTACTGCCCCTCCCCGGAGAACGCTCCTACACACAGCTTGGATCACTCTCGTACCTAGTCAGGGACCGTTGTGCTCTTTTAGAGCACCGGGGGTTCGAATCCCCCCTCTCCGCCCCCTCTCCGCTTCAGCAAGCTCAGAACGGCTACCGAGGACCCGGTCGACGAGGCCGGGTTCGTGCGTCCTTCGGGCGAGCTCGGGAGCAATTCGGGGGCAAGCTCGGTAGCACCTAACGGTTGATGGACCTTGCCGCCAAGTAGAGGAGGCAGAGTCCGAAGACGGGCTTGAGGGTCTTGGCCTTGAATCTCTTGATGACCGCAGCACCGACCCACACGCCCACTACGGTCCGGGCGGCGAGCAGGAGTCCAGCCCAGATGGCGACCTAACCCTGGGACAGCTTGATGCCTTGTCCGACCATGGCGAGGGCATCATAGTGGCGAGCGACGTGCCCATGGTAACGCACACAGGCACGTCGAAAGGGCACATCAGGTCCAGTGCCAAGGCCAGTCCCTGCCCAGACCGACCACTCCGGTCAAAGGGCCACTGAGGAACCCCGGGCACTCCGCATCCTCCCGGCCATAGCAACCGGTCGTACGTCCGGGTTCCTGCACACAAATTACCCTTATACGCCGGAGAAAGCCGCGAAGATGACGGCGAAGAAGCGGGGAGAAATGCCACCCAACGCGATTTTTCTCTTTCCTTAACCCATCATTAACACAGCCCGAGGTCACATCGCCTACCCTTGTTTTGCAGACCAAGTTCCCGGTGAGCCAACGGGGGTGTGATGAGAACCTCGGTCGCACAACTGGAGACGGCCTCTGACCTCGCCCTTCCGACCACCACAAGCACTCTAGCAGAGTTCATAGCTGCCCTCGAGGTGGGCAGCCGTTGCTTCTGTTGCGGCTCCTCGCTTGCAGCCTCGACGCACGGCCGTAAGGGCGTCATCCTGGGCTGCCCCGACTGCGGCGCCGAGGTGGCCACAGATCAGGCTCTCCCCCAGCAGCAGGCCGCCTGACATGACCGAAGAGAAGGTGGTCACCGGTGCGCGGAAATAGGCCATTTCGCCCAGAACTGCAACCCTGCCTGACCGCCCAACTCATCGATGAGATAGCGGCGGAACCCGTGATCGGCTTCCCGGTAAACGCGGACTCCTCCGCTGGACCTCTCTCCCGGCATGAAGGTCTCCTGCTTCACTTCGTGACCTTCCTCATCGGAAGCTGGAACCTGCTTATGATCAACCTCGCCAATGCTCCGAGCCATCTGTGGTTCTGGCCCTGGGTGGCCGCGTGGGCGGGCGCACTTGTGCTCCATCTGGGTACTATCCTCCTGCTCTCCCGTCGCTGTCCCCGTGGAAGCGTCGGCCGTCTGCTCACCAGACACGGGGCCGCAGAAGGGGGCTAGAACGTGCCTGAAAGGACAAGGGTGCTCTTTCTGTGCACCAGAAACTCAGCCCGAAGTCAGATGGCCGAGGCGTTTCTGAGGCATTATGGTGGCGGCCGCTACGAAGCCCACAGCGCCGGTCTTACTCCCGGGGAGATCGACCCTATGGCCATTCAGGTGATGGCCGAGAGGGGATACGATCTGTCGGGCCAGCGCGCGAAGGGTATCGACGAATATCTGGGTAAGATCCTTTTTGAGTACCTCATCGTCGTGTGTGCCGAAGCTGAGAAAAACTGTCCTACGGTCTGGCCGGGAGTGAGCAAGCGCTTGTACTGGCCCATCGAGGACCCCAGCAGTTCAACGGGATCGGCTGAGGAGCGACTGGAGGGGTTCCGTGCAGCTCGGGACCGAATCGAGGAGATGGCCAGGACCTGGGTGGACCAGGCCGAAGTCTAGCTCGGGGATCTGACTCTCGGTCAGCTTGTAGGGCTTGCCCACGGGAGGCTCCTCCCGTTTTGGTTTTGGTGTGGTCTGGCGCATTGTTGACCACGGGGCCCGAGACGGAAATCGGCTATTCCCGTGTGGCTTTGCCGAGAAGCGCGTCGATCTTGGCCACGACTTCAGCCTGCACGGTCGGAAGCGTGTGCGCATAGATGTCCATAGCGGTGCTCGTGGTGGCCAGCCTGGTTCCCGATGCGGTCCTCTGGTTCCACTTCCGCGGTGTGGACGAGTGGAAGCTGGTCATCGCGGAGTTCACACTCAGCCCGCGTTATCATCCATACCAACTCCTCCTCTCGCGCTCCATCTCTGGGTCTGACGCCTTCTTGCCGTACATCAAACGCAGTACTTGGCAGAGGATCCATTGCATGAAGAAGCACCTCCTCAGGAGTTAGGCCGGTAGTCCCGCGACCAACCGTCCCGAGGTTGGCGTGCCCGGCCCGCAGGTCCACAACGGCTCGCGCAGCGGGACCTCGGGTGTCCGAGACACAGTCTCCGCGCGCACGAGTGACCACGCCGAGGAGTTATCGACTGTTTCCGGCAAGTTCAGTAGCTGGGTGGCAAATGCAGCGACAATCCCAGGCAGCCGATCGGTAGAAAGGTGGAGGCAGCACAACCACGGACAAGACAGAAATACGTGCGGGATCGCTGCTGGTTCAGCAGACGCACGGAGAGAGACGGTAATCCCCATGCATCAGGTCAACTGTTCCAGCGAGAGCAGACACACCATCACTCTTGGAACGAGCCACTCCACAGCTGTCGGTGCTCCGTGAACCGAACGCCCGAGCTGGAAGCATGCGCACTTCACGTTTCATGAGATCCAAGAACCGGTCATCTTTGTGGTGATGAAAGCAGCGGTCTTGATGGTGCTACTGGCACCGGTCAGGAAGGCACCCCGCTCTTGACCGCGCCCGAACGCCTCATGTGAGTAGCCGCGCTCTTGACTCAACCGCTTATATACATAATGCTGCTATGCATAGTCGAGCTAGGTGTACCCGACTCTCTGCAGGGGAGCGCCGGGGTGTCGAAGAAGTGATGACTATCTCAAGAGAGCTAGTTGCCGCCTCGGCGACCCCGATCATTCTGGCTATCTTGCGCGCGTCCGACATCTACGGCTATGCCATCATCCAGAGAGTCCTTGAGGTGTCGGACGATCGTCTTGCCCGGACGGACGGCATGCTTTACCCGGCCCTTCATCGTCTCGAGGAGGCGCGCTTCGTGGCTTCCCGCTGGGAGGTCGCCGAGACGGGACGTCGACCCAAGTACTATAGGCTCACCGACGCCGGGAGGGCTGAGTGGGAACGCCTCCGAGCGCAGTGGCTGGTAGTTCACGATGCACTGGAGCGGCTGACTGGCACCGCCGGTACAGAAGACGAAAATTATCGACGATCTCACCTCTAGGGGCATCACGCCCGAGGACGCTTTCCTGGTGTCGGTCCGGCGGATACGCGACAGCGAGGCGCTCAGCCGAGAGTTCACGAAAGTCAGCACCGAGAGTGTCTGGCGACAGCTCTTGGTGCGCGCCCCTGACGAGTCATCTCGCCGTCCTGAGTATGTCGAAGTCACCCTGGTCGTCGGCCTTGCGGTGCTGGCGGGATTGCCCACAAAGATCCCAGCGATCTTCGGTCGGAGTTTGATCCCCCTGGAGCGAGATGCGCTCATCTACCTCGAGAACGCCTCTCTATTCGTGCTGCCCTCTGTGGCCGTCTACCTGATCTGGAAGCGATCCCTCTCACTGCAGTTCTCTTTAACCGCCGCGGCCGTATTCATTCTCGCTGCGTTGCTTGTCAACCTCCATCCGACCCGCTATCCCCACGATACGACGGTGCCGACGGCCGCGCATCTGCCCATCGCCCTTATCCTCTTCTTGGGGGTTCGCTACTCTGGGCCGAGCTGGAAGAGAGCCAGCGCCCGACTGGACTTTGTGCGGTTCGCGGGCGAGGTGTTCATCTACTCGGTATTGCTCGGGCTAGGCGGACTGGTGCTGATCGGGGTATCTGTGACAACATTCGAATTCATCGACATTACCTGCTTCGTCGCCAATTGGATTGCGTTGTTCGGCGGCGGCGCACTACCCGTGGTGGCTGCCCATCTGGTCGAGCGGAAGAAAGGGCGGCTCGAGAACATCGGCCCCATGCTGGCGCGCATTTTCAGTCCCTTGTTCCTGGTGGTCTTTCTTAGTTTGCTGGCGGCGATGGTGGTCCCCCATAGAGCGCCCGCCCAGGATATAGAGCTCCTTATCTGGTTCGACCTTCTCCTGGCCCTGGTCCTCGCTCTGACTTTGTACACCACGAGTGCCCGCGACGCCGAAGAGCCTAGAAGACTCTGGGACGTTCTGACGCCGGCCCTCCTTGTCGTAGCGTTCGTGGTTAACGGGATAGCTCTCTTCGGCATCATCTCGCGTCTCTTAGAATGCGGTCTGACGCCAACCGGCTGGCGGCCCTTGGGGAAAACGTCCTACTCCTCGTCACTCTGCCGCTTCTCGCAATCGCCTATTTTGGGTTCGTCGGAGTCCGCCTTCGCTACCAGTCGATCGTGGAAACGCAGATGCGATATCTGCCTGCCTATACCAGTGATCGGTAAACCGCTGCACGAAGCCGCCCCCAGCCTTAAGGTCCGGCCCATGGTCTCAGAGTCCCGATGATGTCGACCGCATCCACGGTAATGCCAGTGCCAGTCGACACCGGGTTCTTGAGCCCACGCCACCACACAAACAAGTAATAGTTTCCCTCCTCAAGAAGAGGACTGCTCCACACTCTCATACTTCTGTGAGTTGAGTTGTAGAGGTCGATTACCGTGCTGACTATCGTCTCGGCATGGCCACTGGTATCGATATGCTCGAGCCAAAGATCGGCCTTGCCCTGATCGGGGCCCATGAGGGCGATCAAAGCAACGCGGGTACCTTGGAACCAAGCAAGGAAGCGGGCACTTGGACCGTCAGTATATCGATAGGTCCCGCCCGAGGCGGCATAGCTCGCAAGCTCCAGCCAGGTCCCGTCCCAGTCGAAGCCGCCTTCCGTGTCCTCGTACCTTGTCCATAATAGGAACCCAGGGATGGTCATAACCGGGACCGAGGTGACAGGCGGGATAATCCTGAAGGTTGTGGTGGTTTCGCTCTCTTCGGGAGCAGGTTCGGGCTCTGGTGATGCGCCACTGGCAGTCGTTGTGGTGGCCTCCGAGGACCGGGGGGTGCTCGAAGAAGGATGCGTGATGGGGGGATGGCTACCTCCGCTATCACTCGCAAAGGTAGTGGAGCTCGTCGGAACGACTGAACCCGAAGTGGTGGATGCGGTAGCGATCTCCTCCGAGGTCGCAGCACTGGTCAAAGGCTCTGGGGTGGAGCCTTTTTCGCCCGAGCATGAATCAACACAGCCGAAGCCCAGGGTCGATAGGAGCACAACTAGCACGCCCAGGCCAAGAACAGAGAACCCACACTTTCCCATTGCTCTTCTCCTTTCTCGCTGCTCCGTCCCGCTGCTCACTCCAGACCAGCGAGCTGGTCAGTCGACCGTGATGGACCTCTGTGTCTGCACGACCTCAAGGTCATCCACGCCGATGGAGACCTCGGCTGGGGCGGGTTCGTCCGGTCCACACGACGTGCACATGCCGGCTTTCGGCAAGAGGCCCGTGAACCACAGGGGACCGAACCTTCTACGTTCTGAGACGCCTTCAGTCGGACCGATGAGGGGGCTGTAGACTTAGGGAAGGTCGAAGCCCCCACGTAGACCCATGGCTAGGAGGAGCGCCAGCCCGACGGTCACAGCAGCCCCGCTGCTAAAGCGCACCCGGGAGCCAATCGACGAGCTCGATGAATAGACACCTGGCCCCCACATGCACTTCCCGGACATGCGCCTCCATGGCGACCGTCTCGACGTACGTTCCCAGGGTCTTCTTATTTGAGCATACTCTCAGCCCGCCCAAAATCAACATCTCCGAAGATCGGGGCAAGAAGCGTCCTAGGCCGTGACCTCTGCGCCGCACAGCCTCAAACTCGGGATCCGAGACAGTCCGCGAGACGCGAGCGAGGGTGGGAGATCCGATAGGGGACCCACTCACTCAGAGGCTGACCGCGGCCTCTAACGCGGCAGACCAGGCGGACTGGGTTGTAGACACCGTGCCCCTGTTCTCGCCGGCATCGATAATGGAGTCCGTGGGCAGGGACTAAGCGCATCTCGCAGAGGTCCTCGTTCGACTGGTCTGGCCTCGGGCTGACTACCTTTGGCCAACCTGCTCCAGGTCCAAAGAGCCAACGAAACCAGGAGTACCGGTCATGAGGCAGAGACCGCACCGCACGAACAGTCTGATACGCCTCGACCTTCGGCGGGAATACCCGGGCCTGCACGGCGGGAATCGGTGCGCTGCAGGTGATGGTCGAGGAGAGACTTGCGGAAGCTGCGGCCGAGAAGGGCGCCTACTTCGTGAGCAGACTCGATTCGCTACGAGATACACAGGTGATCATAACGGATGTCCGTGGCCGCGGACTCCTGATCGGTGTCGAGTTCAAAGAGCCGACAAGCGGAGTCCCCAAGACTATCTCTTTCGGTGTGGTGAATGCCCTCTCCAGGGAATATCTCCCGGCCATGGTCGCCGGCGAGTTGGCGAGCAAGCATCGTGTGATCACTGCTTACACGCTGAACAACCCCAACGCGATGAGGATCGAACCTGCGCTGGCCCTCCTCAGCACGGACGAAATCGACTACGTGATCGCCGGCCTCGACGAGGTGTTGGACAGATTCAAGAGCATCATGAGTGCTGCGCTCACGTAGATGGGAACCATGGTGGGTTCTTTCCTCGGGGGGAAGAAGGCCGGGTAGGCGGTCACTCCTTCGAGACTAGCTGCCCCCTTGTCCGTGAAGAAGCCCTTGCGCACATAGGCAGAGGTGTCCTCCCGGTGGACGTTCAGTCTCAAGAGAGACCTCCCCCCGTCTATGACGGAACTCGATCCAGTCGAACCTCAGGCTCAGCGGGGGAGGGCAAGAAGAGGTCAAGGTGGGAAGCGTAGTCAGCTTTGGCGGTCGCTACGGCCGGTTTCGGCCGTTGGTCGACATCGAAGGCCTGACTGTTCCGGCGGCGTTATGCGGCGTTATCATGCCTTCTCTACGCGCCAGTGGGGGGCCTTGGGCGGCCAGTCGAAATCGACCAACGCCCGGTTGGGCGCGCCGGCTAGCGCTCTCGCCACCGCAACCTTGACGCCCCCCTGATGCGACCAGTCATCGTGCCCCTCACTAACCAAGACCAAGAGGCTTAACCGCTAGGCTCGTGCCCCAGGCAACCCCTCCGGGCACCCTCCGTACCGCGAGCGTAGAACCCGACGCGAGGCTGCGCAAGTTCAGAACCCGACGCGAGGCTGAGCAGCCGTTCCCCGAGAGCCAGGCCCGGCAGCTGTGGCCCCAGCGCGAGGGCGTGTTGCCCCGCGTAAAGCGGCGGAATATACTCGAACCGACTGTATTCCGGCAGCGCGGTCTTGGAGGGCTGCCATGCGAGGCTTACGGTCTTTGGTTCTTCTTCTCTCGATGCTGATGCTGGCGAGCCTGCTCGCTGCAGGATGAAGGGGCGGCACGACGACCTCCAGCGCTTCCGCTGGGACCGGCCCGCCAGAGACAACCGCCAGCTCCGCCGGGGCTGTTCTCTCTAGCACCAGCACCGAGCCTACTTCCCGCGAGTGGGTCGTGGCCAGGCCTACCGTTATCGACGTTCCCACGGAAGAGGTAGCCCGGCTGACTGTCACCCCGGCGGGAGAGGTCATGCGGTGGGGCCCCTTGAAGTTAGAGGTGCCTGCAGGGGCCCTGACTTCCGATACCACCGTTATCATAAGCCGTCTGCCCCAACCCTTCCACATGGAACCAGCTGGAGCCGATGACTCCTAAGCCGTCAAGGCGGTCCCCTTGAGCTCGGCCATCGAGTTAGGTCCTCCGGGCACCCGCTTCGCAAGACCGGTGACCATAACCCTGCCTTATGACCCGGGCCTGGGGCCCAACTGGGGTCGATCCTGAATTGGCGGCGGTAGCTTACTTCGATGGAGAGAAGTGTAGGATCGGGGGCGGCACGGCGGACCCCTCTGCGCACACGGTCTCCATTGCGGTGCAGGAGTTCGCGGCGCAAGTGGTGACCAGTGTTGCCATAGTGGACTGGGTGGCTGCCGCGGGTCCAGCCGGCCTGCCCTTGAACCGCGCTGTCTCCTGGCACTACGGCCTCGCACGAGAGACAGCAGACCAGGTCAGCCAGGGGACAGCCAAGGCCTTCATCAGGCCGGATGACCCTGTCGTAGCCAAATGGGCCAGCCTAGCCATGCTACGGAGCAACGTCAGCGGAGAGCTCAAACGCTTGGATGACCCTGGCTTTGCCGAATGGGTGTATGAGGCGGTGAACAAAGGAGAGAAGCCCACTCTGGTTTTCGGAGAGGAACCGCTGGCCACCTCCTCGCTCATCCGCAAGATCCACTTCAACTGCAAGGAAGGGACTAATTGGCAGACTGCCGAGCACTACTTCACCCTCGGCAGCCAAGAGGCAGGGCCGCTTTCCGGCGACTGTACCGACCAGACGAACATGGTCGTGAACATCTTCAGGAACAGAGCTTTCCTCGCCCGAGGCGTATACGCCAACGTCGGGGGCAACAAGCACCTCTACCATGCTTTCGCGGAAGTCGTCATCGGCGGTCAGCTCTACCGGGTGAACGCTTACGGTGAGCTGATTTCCCCGGTCAACGATGAATTCTCGTTTCGGGAGTATCTCCCTGTCACCAGTCCTGGCGACCCGCACTACCGCTGCATGTGGGACGAAAACGGCCAGTGGCCTTACGACGCGGATTGGTGGAAAGCCCCCGACCTGGCCGGCACTTACCGGGCGAGCATCAAGTTCCCCTTCGCCGACGTTCCGTTTGCGTTCAACGTGGAACCAAACAGCACAGTACGGGGAGAGATCGAGAAGGTCCTGGCCGGAGTCAATGTGACTGGTGAGCCGGTGAAAGCACGCGTGAAAGGCTTTTCCGGCGGCTCGGTCTCCAAGGACGGCACTCTAAGGGCTGTGGGCTTGGGCTGGGTGTGGATCGAGGGACGCACCACCAAAGCGGAGTGGCTGGAATGACCTTTGGTGCTCACCGGCCAGATCGCGAGGGGCGCCTTCAGTGGGTCACTTACCTTCGAGGGCGCGGACCTGCTCGTTACTGGCACCCGCCTGGGCGAGCGGTCATACTGATTTCTCGCGTAGGACGGTCTCGAACCGGTAGCCTTGCTCCTCCGCAGCGGCCCCGAGCTGTCGGCGCACGACGCCGTAGTCCCAAGCGTAGACATAGTCCTTGCCGAAGAGCTGGGAGGCTTCCTCGATCGTGCCTTCCCGCTCTTTGCCGCGGGTGCTGTAACTCTCTTTCTTGAAGCCGAAGCCGGGCGACATGTCGTCCAGCCCGCCCGAGCCGCTTGAGAGACCGGAACTCTGTTCCACGAGCATCTCCCAGAAACGCACGGTGCGCGCGTTTTCGTCTACGCGGACACGGCATTTGTATGCGAGTTTCTTCTTGCTGAGCAAAGCCTTGCGCTCCGCAACCACCGCATCACCCGCGAGGGCCCCATCCTTCTGGGGGAGCAATCTGACAGGAAGACTCTGACTAAGCTCTTGGAAGCGCTCCTGCAATGACATTGATTCTCCTTTGCGTTGCAATAACCACCACCCGCTCTCCCCCACCAAGATGCATTATCGACGCTTTCCAGGAGCACATTAGTAGGTCTCGCGAAGGCTTGCGTAGGGTGTGGGAGCGATCCTGGGCTCGGTCCGGATAGCGAAGAACGCTTCCCCGGGAGCCTTGAACGACCCGCAAACCCGGATGATCCCGTGCTCGTGGTCATGAGGGGCCGGCCTGGACAATGTGACCCGGACCGGCAGACTAGGCGGCAGGGTGGTGTCCGCCACCCGCCCCCGGTCCAAGACCATGCTTCAAGCGAGATGTTTCCGCAGGAAATCCCCCATCAAGCGCAAGGCTTCCTCGGTGGCGGGGCTGGCTTTGTAGGTGAAACCGTGAGGTTGGTCTGGAAACTCGTGAAGCTCCGTTTCCACGCCCGCCTCGGACAGCATCCGCGCGTACGTAACCCCTTCGTCGCGTAAGGAGTCCCGGCCCGCAACGATGATCAGCGCAGGAGGTAGCCCGCGGACATCTTCCAGTGAGGCATAGACCGGGGACACATAGGGGTTGCGAGCCTCTGCAAGATCGGTAACGTAAGCGCGGTCGAACAAGGTGGCCATCCAGGGAGGGACACTTCCCTTGGGACTCGGCTTGTCAAACGGCGAAGTGGCGAGGTCCAAGACGGGATAGTCCAAGATCTGGCAGCGAAAACCAAACCCTCCCTCTTTTATCGAGCGCAGAGAGGTCACTGCCGCCAGATTGCCTCCCGCACTGTGGCCGACTATGGCAAGGCGGCTGGAATCGATACCGTACTCAGAGGCATGGTCGACCAAGTGCTTGACCACCGCATAGGTTTGGTCGACCGCTGCTGGGTAGGGATGCTGGGGAGCTTTGGCATAGTCGATGCTGATGACGCGGCAGCCCACCTTGGCAACGAACTCCCGACAGAAAGGCTCGTCCACGTCGGCAGACATCAGCATGAAGCCGCCGCCGTGCAGGTCGCACACGAGCGGCTTGGGTTCTTGGCCTTCGCAGTCGTACCACAGGGTCCGCACTCTCCCGGCCTCGGTGTCCAGGAACCTCTCCACGCCAAGCCGGGGTCCGGACAGGCGGAACTTCCACTTGAAGTAAGTACGGTTGAGCCCTTGGATGACCCTGGCCCTGCGCATCACCTGCTCGCGAGTCAGCTCTCTCCTCGCCATGACCTCTTCCTCCCCTGGTGACTCCCGGTCGGGCCGAGCGCGGCCATGTTATCACCGCCGCCTCTTGAGCTGACTGCGGATAGGCAAAGCCACCAGGGCTCCTATTACTACCAGAACGATGGAGAAAATGTAAGTGGTACGCATGGCCCGCGCGAACTCGCCCATGAGGAAGTCCATACTGAACAGCTCCTTGAAGAAGGCAGCCATCTGGGCCTCAGACGAGGGCGGCAGCGAAGGAAACAAGGACCCTAGCGCGTCGGACATGGTGGCGCCTAGACCTCCCCCCGCCCGCATCTGACCCATGTTGATAGCCGAGGAGCCGACGGCATCGACGATCTGCTGCTTGACCGCAGCCGGTAACGGGTAGGGGACAGCTTCCAGATGGCTAGCGACGCCCTGTTTGATGTAGACGACACCCCGGTTCTGCAGTATGGCGCCCATCACGGCGATGCCCAGCACTGCCCCTATCTGCCGGACACTCGATAGTACACCCGAGGCCTGACCCGCCCGCTCGGGAACGACCGACCCCATCACTGCCGAGGTGCTAGGAGGCATGACCATGCCGATGCCAAAGCCGGAGACCAGGAAGGGCACCACAAAGGCAGGCCAGGAGCCGTCAGTCACCATGACCCGACGAGTCAAGAAGAATCCCACCGCTGTGACCAGCATGCCCGAGAACATCAGCCACTTAGGTCCTATCCGGTCAGAAAGTGTGCCCGAGAGTGGCGAAGAGACCACTACGATCGCCGCCAGGGGAGTCATGACCAGGCCGGCTTTCACCGCGCTATAACCGAGAACCGCCTGCAGGAAAACCGGCAAGAGAAAGAACACTCCCATCATGCCGAATTGCATGATGAGACTGAGCACATTGGTCAGGCTGAAAGTTCGGTTCTTGAACAAGGAGAGATCCATAAGGGGCTGGAGCTGTCGCCGCTCGATGAAGAGAAAAACGGCTATCCCCACCACGGTCGCAGCGAACAGTCCCAATATGAGACCAGACGTCCACCCATACTTCTGTCCCTCGATGAGCGCGAAGGTCAGAGCAAAAAGCGAGGCAGTGAGCACCCCCACCCCGGGAAGGTCCATCTGCTTGACCGAGCGCGGGTCGGTGGACTCCGGCACGTACTTCAGCGTGAGCGCCAGCAAGATGACCCCTATGGGGCCGTTGATGAAGAAGATCCACCGCCAAGAAGCCGCGTCTACGAGAAGACCCCCCAGGCTGGGTCCCAAGGCGAGAGAGAAGCCGCTCACCCCGCCCCAGAAGCCCATGGCCTTGCCACGCTCCTCGGGAGGGAAGACGTTCGCGATGATGGACAAGGTGTTCGGCATCATCAGAGCCCCACCCAGCCCCTGCACGGCCCGGAACCCGATCAACCAGCCGATGCCGGGCGCGGCTCCACAGGCGATCGAGGCCAGAGTGAAAATGCAGAGCCCCACCGCAAACATGAGTCGGCGTCCAAAGAGATCCCCCAACCTGCCGGTAGTGATCAGAAGGACGGCGAAGACCAGGAGATAGGCGTTCATCACCCACTCCACTTCGGAAAAGCCGGTCTGGAAGGCAGTAAGAATGCTGGGTATGGCAATGTTCACCACAGTGCCATCCAGCAGCAGCATGAAAACGCCGACGCACAGGATGGCCAATACGACCCAACGGCGCCGGCTGTGCTTGATGTCAGGCCCTCCGCTGCTCGTTTCTGTTTCCCCGGAGCCTGTCCCTGGATCCATCGCCGAATCTGTCTCCGCCCTTGTCATCAGCTCACTCCTGCTTTCCCGCCAGTCTTTCCAGCCCCTCGAGGAAGTGGGCGCAAGCCTCGTCATCCATGCCCTCGAGAGCAGCCTCTACTTCCCGCCGCCATCCCGCGCAGATACGGTCGGCAAGCTCCTGAGCTTTGGGGCTCAAGCGCACCCGGACCACCCGCTCATCGCTTTCGTCCCGGGCGCGCTCGACGAGCCCGGCCGCCACTAAAGGCTTCACCAGACCGCTTGCCGATGCCGCCGCGACATGCATCCCTTCGGCCAGTTCGCCCATCGTCTGCGGCCCGTAAAGGGCAAGGTGGACGAGGGTGCGGACCTGGGCAGTGGACAGAGGTGGCGCCAAAGCCCCTATCTCCGCACGACCGCGTGCCGACCCAGCCCCGGGCAGTACCGCAACGCTCCCTCGCGCCTCCGCGTGGCTGGCCACATCCTTGGTGAGTTTCTTGGCCAGCCCGGGGAGGATCTTCAGCACCTCCCGGATGATTCTTTCCCGGTCCTCAGCCGACATTGCTGCCCGACGCCTCCTTGCCGTGTCCGTAGAGCACAGCTGGTCGCTTTACTTAGGTAACCTAAAGATTAGCGTACCGAAGCAACCCTGGCAAGGCGCCAGCTAGCGGCACGCCATGAGCAGCAGACAACCGCCTAAGAGCTTGGCTCGAAGATAGAGGGGTCTACCGCAGGAACCTGCCCTAGATTGGCGGGGTTGATAACCCGCGCGACACTGCGGCAGTAAGTCTCTCCTTCGCGCTCACTCAGGTCGACCACCGACCCCACTCTGTCGCCGGTGAGGATGCGGACCCGGGGCCGGTCGAAAGGCAAGCCGACCGCGGGAGCCGCACACACCAATCCGAACTCCCCGCTTGTGAGCTCCACCAGTGTGCCCGGCGGGTAGAGACCCATGATCTCCACGAAGGTCTTGACCAGTTTGCGGTCGAAATGGGTGCCAGCATTGGCTATAAGGTAGAGGATGGCTTCATGCGGTGTGAAGTTGTACTCGCGGTAGCTGCGCGCGGTCGTGAGGGCGTCGTAGCAGTCCACTATGGCAACGATCTTGCCGAAGAGGGTCATCCTTCGCTTCAGCCCGGTCCGCAGGCGGGGATAGCCGCTCATGTCTTCTCTCAGATGATGCTCGAAAGCCACCACGACGGCCCTCATCACTGAGGGGCTCAAGCGTCCGGTGCCGAGAATGGCATAAGCCGCGAGTACAGGGTGACGACGTACCTCTTCCCACTCCTGCTCGTCCAGGGACCCTGGCTTGTTGAGAACCTCAGGCAGGACCTCGAGCTTGCCAGAATCATGCAGGAAGGCAGCTATGCAGAGTTCTCCCAGGCGCGCCTTGCTCAGGCCAAGGCGCTGGCCCAGAATCACCGCCAGAATAGCCACATTCGTCGAATGCGAGAGCAAGTAACGGTCGAAATCTTTGATGGTGGTGAGAGCCAAGAGCGAGCTGGGGTCGCGCAAGGTCTGGTCGACCACAGCCTGGGTCACACGGCGAAGCCGCCTCGCCTGCGTGCGATCGGTGGGCACCTTCTCAGCCGCAAGTTCCTCGCCCAGCTGCATGGCAGCTGCATAGGCTTCGACCTTCGCGGTGGCCGTCGGCGCCCCCGAGCCTGACAACAGGTCGGCTCTCACCCCGGTGACTCCCCGCTTGGCCAGCAAGTCGTCCAGGTCGAACGCGAGGGACCCGGCTGGGCCGGTGCCGGTGGTGGGTCTTTCCCTGGCCAATGTCAGAACAAGTTGCAGAAGCTCGCCCTCCGTCACCCCCGCGAAGAAAGTGAGAGTCGTGATCCCCCAGTCGGTGAACAGGTCCACCAGATAGGAAAAGCGGGCGTACGTGGCTGCGGAGCTCCGGACCCGCGACTTGCCCACGAAGACGCTGTGGCTGTGTACGCCGACGGTGACTGTGCCGTCTTCCCCATAATGAGCGGCAAGCAGTGCTGCCAGGGAGGCACAGGCCTGGCGCATGACGGCATTCGCCGGTTCATAGTAGGAGGCTGTGCGAACTGCAGCCGCCAAGGCCAGCACTAAGGCCTGGTCGGAGCGTTCCAGTGGGTCCGGCGGTCTTTCGGCATTCATGGCCGGCCCCCGCCCCCGCCTGACCGACCACTCTGGCCGTCCTGCAGGGCCTGCATCGCGGCTTTCCTTATCTGGCTTTCCCCACTCTTGGCCGCCTCACGTAGGACCGCCTGAGCAGCAGCACTAGGAACAGCGGCTAGAGCCTTGAGCGCTGCAAGGCGGACAGCGAGCGGTCGCGCCCCCAGGAGTCTTCGCCTCCACATCTTGTCGAGAAGGGGAAGGGCCCGCTCTCTGGCTATGGCTGCGTAGGCACCCAGGAGAGCTTCCACTTCTTCCTGGGGACGTAAGGGGAAATCACGGGCCTCGACCTGGGCCAAGAGTGAGGTCTCTTGCTCCCGCCCTCCCAGCCAGCCCAACGCCCTGGCGGCCAAGGTCCGGACCGAGGAGTCTTCGTCGTCCAGGGTAGCCGCCAGGGCCCGCAATACCACCGGTCCGGCTCCGAAACCTCCCAACGCCCTGACGACTTCCCGCCGGACACGTGCGTCAGGGTGTCGACGCAGCCGCTCCAAATGCGGTACCACGGCACTGTCGCGCATGCCGGCCGCTAGTTGCACCGCGTTGCGCACCACATACCACCGGGAGTCTTCGAGAAGGGACGCCAGCTGCTCAAGAGCCAGACCCGGCCCGCTCTCGAGCAGGTCCAGGAGATGCTTGCGGGCAGACCGGTCCTCGGCGACCACCAGAGCCTCCAGCAGAGCTGACGTCGTCCACGGCGAGACAGCACGGAGAAACCGCTTGGCCCGCTCGGTGTCAGGGGGCGCCTCCTGGCCCTCCCGGGCCAGGAGGCGCCCCACCCGCTCCGCCGTGACCGCTTGGCTCATGACCAAGCCCAAGTAACCGGCCGGACAACGACCTTGGGCCTCTAACTGCTGTAGCTGCTCAAGCACCAACTCAAGCCCTGCCCAATCGGGTCCCTCTAAGTAAGTCTCCACCACTCGTACCAGGGCCCGGGTGAGAGGTGCCTCCTCGCCATAACTCGCGGAATCGTAATTCCGCGAGTCCGTGCTCACGATCTCGAGCAGAACCACCAGGAAATCTCGCACGAGGTCAGCGGCTTCGTCTACCGTGCGCTGACTGCCGTCCGCCGGGCCTTCCCCGGTCGCACTTTCGCCCGAGTCCAGCCGGCTGAGGTCCACGGGAGTGGGCCGTATCGCCTGAAGACGCCCAGTGCGCGGCCCGCCAGCCAACCCCTCGCCAGACCTCACCTGATCCAGCCGGCGAAGCACAGTCTCCCGCAGGACATCGATCGTCCCCTCCCGCAGCACCTCACCTCCCAGGAAAGGGTCGGCGACGTAGTAGTCGATGTGGGAGAAATCCTGCTCCCAAAGTCGAGTCACTAGGTCATGGTCGCTTTCAGTGAGATCGTTAGCTTGAGCCAGACATCTCACAAAGGCTTCGACCTCTCTAGTCTCCAGCCCCGCGTGAAAGGTGAGGCTGCGAATGCCGTCTCGGAACATAAGGAAGGCCATGTTGTCGGGACGGGGGGCATGGCTGTACACGGGTTCGCCATCTTGGAGCAGCTGGTCCTCCTGGACCTCCAGCAGCAGCAGCCCGCTCTCGCTGAGATAGGAGTCCAGCAGTCCCGCGAGTAGACCCAGACTCTCCGCCACCACCGGGTGTTCGGCTGGATATAAGCGCATGTCGCGGTAGGCCCGGTGCAGTTGCCGGCAGATGGCAGTGACTGGTCTGTTGTCCGCTAGAGTTCGTTGTTCCGTCATAAGAAGACGCCTTCGCCACCCGGTTTCAGACGTCCCAGTACCCGATACAGGGTCGCCGTGGCACTGGCAACCGTCATCCCCCGCTACTCGTTATCGGCATTGTAGGCAAGTTTAGGAAGCGCATCCGCGGGTAGGTGTAAGCCAACTAAGCAAGTAAATGTGAGCAAAACATGCACGTGAAGGGGCAGTGATGAGACTAGCCGAACTCCTGAAAGCGAAGATGAGCTTCTCCTTCGAGGTGTTCCCTCCCAAGACCGATGCCGGGGTGGAGACTCTGCGCCAGGCCCTCAAACACTACTACGCCTTCAAACCGGATTTCATCAGCTGCACCTACGGAGCGGGGGGCAGCAACGCGGGCCGCAACGTCGAAGTGTGCAGCATCATCAAGCAGGACGGCATGACCGAGGTCATGACGCACTACACCTGTATCGGCCACACCAAGGAGACCATCGCCCAAGAGCTCCGGCAGTACCTATCCCTAGGCATCGAGAACATCCTCGCTCTGCGCGGTGACCTGCCGGCAGGCTGGGACGGCACCCACGGGGATTTCAGCAATGCGGACGGGCTCATCCGCTACATCAAGGCGGTGTTCCCCCAGTTCTGCATCGCGGCCGCGTGCTACCCCGAAAAGCACATCCTCGCCCCCTCGTTCTCGGCCGACATAGCGCACCTCCGTGGCAAGCAGGAAGCGGGGGCGGAATTCCTGGTCTCGCAGCTATGCCATGACGTAGAGGCCTGCAAGTGTTTCGTATACCGCATACGGGAAGCAGGGATAACCATTCCGATTGTGATCGGGATAATGCCAGTATTGGACAAAGACGCGATCATACGCATGACTTTGTCTAATGGTTGTTCCATACCGGCGGATTTGGCCGCCATAATCGGGCGCTACGGGGATAGACCCGAAGAATTCAAGAAAGCGGGGATCGAGTACACGATCAACCAGATCTACAGGTACATCGAAGCCGGCATTGGAGGAGTGCATATCTACACCCTCAACAAATGGGAGGACGTGGAAACCATCCTGGTAGGGTCCGGTATCCGCAAAGACATCTAGGTTCTGGCGCCGCGGCCCCAGGCCGCGGCGCCGAGCGCCCACCGGAGCGTTCACTCCTCCTTGAGGCAGGCGACCACGTCGACCTCCACCAGCATGTTCGCGCGCGCCAGGGAGACAGGGCTAAGGAAGGTACTGGCCGGAGGGTCCTCCAAGAGCCCAGGGGCGTGCCTGGCCCAGTACTCGCGTTCGGTGGACCGCATCAGGGCATAGTCCTCGACGTTCTTGAGATAGATGGTCGTCTTTACGATGTGCTCCAGGTCGCTCCCCGCCTCCTCAAGAGCGGCCCGTATCTTGTCCCAAGCTATCCACAGCTGGTCCTTGACATCGAGCGAGGAGACATCACCGGTCTGCATGGTCCTTCCGCTCATGCCCGAGAGAAACACCAGGTCCCCGACCACTACGGAACGAGCGAACTGCTGTTTCTGACCGCCGTAATAGAGCGGATATGTCTTCTTTTTCATACCCCTGACTCCTTTGCCGCCTGCGATCGGAACGCCGGAGAGGAACCGCGGTTACTCCCAACGGTCGCGCCTACCTCCGCCCCGCCAGTGTCTCCTCCACGATCTTGCCCGTCTTCTTCAGCTGCTCGGCCGACCTTTCCAGTGCGGCTTTCTCGTCGGGGGCCAGCTCCCATTCCACGATCTCCTGGATGCCTCCCCTACCCAATCGTAGAGGCACACCCATGCTTATGCCATGCTGCCCGTACTCACCCTCCAAGATAGCCGAGCCGGGCAGCACGTCCTGCGAATCGGTGACGATGGCACGGGTCAGGGTCGTAAGACCCACCGCACAGGTCCAACCCGTGGTACGGCCGGCCTTGAGCCCTTCCAGCCGCTCGAAGAAGTGCGGGTAGGCATCCCGGATCGCTTGCTTCTCCTGCTCGCTGAAGGTCACCGGCTGTCCATCGATGCGAACCGAACTGAACAACGGCACCTGCGTGAAGCCGTGCTCGCCTATGGCCCAGGCCTCCACCGAACTGGTCTTGACCCCTTTTGTCTGAGCGACGAAAAGACGAAAACGCATCGAATCATTGAGCGAGTAACCGATGAGTTGGCGCCTAGCGAACCCGCCGGACAACCAGAGGGCGTAGTTCAGGGGATCGACCGGATTGACCGCCGTGATGATCACCGCGTGCGGGCTGGTAGCCTTCACCCGCTCGCCGATCTCCTTGGTGAGCAAGGTGTTCTTGATGAGGAGCTCGGTGCGGTCGGCGGTGATATCCCCGTGCAGCCCAGCTGCATTGATGATCACGTCGCTGCCTGCAGCGTCTTCGTAGCTACCCGCTCTAACCTTGACATCGAGAGCAGCCACCGCCTGACTCAGGTCCATGGCGTGGTGCTCGACCAGGTTCTCCCTTACGTCTATCAGTACTACCTGGTCGGCAAGACGCGAGACCGCAACATAGAAGGCAGCGGACATCCCTACCCAGCCCGCAGCACCCAAGACAGTCACCTTCATAACCGGACCTTTCTGGTTCTTCGTTCTCACAGCCATGTGGCCCGCCCGAGAGGGCGCGGTTCTCGGGTCATTCTACCCCGTGTACACCTAGCCCAGCGCCGCCTGTGACTCACCGGGACCCACGGGCTTACGACATACTATCTGAGCCACGGCCCTGGTTGGACTTTCCAGCAAGCCTTCGTAATAGTGGAGTACCTCCCAGT
>Ga0116210_1000655_pt1 | contig 32473 bp, 29 predicted proteins | sample TshhotsprinmetaG_FD_94483 | JGI IMG/M metagenome (GOLD analysis project Ga0116210, IMG submission 94483) | Hot spring microbial communities from South Africa to study Microbial Dark Matter (Phase II) - Tshipise hot spring metaG | ecosystem: Environmental > Aquatic > Thermal springs > Hot... | reverse complement strand
CACAGGGGGGACAGAAATAAATATGTATTTCACCCCAATGGATGGCAAGTGTGTCCAGGCACCTTCTTGATAGTTCCCGTAACTTAATAGGCGGACACCAATCGGTGGACAAAATTCTTCTTCACTGAATATAGGAAAACACAGAAACAAACATAAAATAAAAACAAACAAATGTCTCCCTTGCATTTTCTTTTTCTCCATTAATATATGTATTGGCAAACTTTATTTCAGAATGATAAGAAAAATGGACAAACCTTTGCAATAAAAACTTAAGTCCGACCCATCCGACTCGTCCGACCCGTCTGATCTGTCAGACTCGTCGGACTTTCACCAGAATATAGATTCTTTCACCGCCTTTAAAAGGTTCTCCATATCCTCAGGGAAAACATGTCCAATATTCCCTATACGAAAAGCATCTACCTTTGTAAGTTTTCCGGGATAAATCACAAATCCCTTTGCTTTGAGTCTTGCATAGAACTCTTTAAAATTGTACCTCTCCGATTTTGGACTGTAAAACGATGTAATAATTGGGCTCTGCCACTCTTTCTTTATGACAGTTTTAAATCCCAATTTCTCCATACCTTCTACCAATATCCTATGATTCTCCATATAGCGTTTATATCGGGCCTCTACTCCCCCTTCTTCTTGAAGTTCTATAAGAGCCTGTTTAAAAGCACGAACCGTATGCGTCGGTGAAGTAAACCGCCACTTCCCATTACCTTTCTCCATCTCCGCCCATTGAGCATAGGCATCAAGACTCAGTGACCGCGCATTTCCTGAACACTTTTGTAATTCATCTTTTTTAGCAATAATGAACCCAAAACCGGGCACCCCTTGAATGCATTTGTTTGCACTGGAAACCATAAAATCCACAGACATCGCATCCATATCAAAAGGAATTCCACCGAAACTACTCATCGCGTCCACAAAAAATTTTCTATTATGCTGTTTAACGATTTTCCCAATTTCTTTAACAGGGTTAAGTATCCCTGTGGTCGTCTCACAATGAACCACCGCAACATGCGTAATTGACAGGTCTGTTTTCAATTTCTCTTCAAGTTGTTCTAAATCCGGTGGGTTGAATTCACCACCATCCAGAGCAACACAAGGGATATTTAAGTATTCCGCAATTGTTACGATACGCTCCCCATAAGCCCCATTAGTCAGTACCAATAATTTCCCTTTTCCCTTGGGCATCATCGTTCCAACAACGGACTCTACAGAAAATGTTCCACTCCCCTGCATCAAAACAGATGTATACCCTTCTTTCTTTGTAGCCAATTGCACCAATTTTTTGCGGACTTCTTGGACGATGGAATTATAATCCTCATCCCATGTACACCAGTCCCGAATCATCACCGCACGAACCCCTTTGCTCGTACTCAAAGGACCCGGGGTAAGAAGAAGATAAGGATTGTCGGGTATCTGATTTATATCAATCGTCTCTATCCTTTCTTTATCAAACACATGTATTCTCCTTCTTTATGGCTGTTCACCTGCTCGTATCCTCTGGTCAATCTCTTCAATGATAGGCAATGCATCCCAAATACCATCAATGACATAGTGAGCCCCCGCATCTTTCAGGGTCTTATAACCATTCTTTATCTTGCTTTTCAGAACTGCAGGGTCTGCTGTTTCCATTTCCTCTTCCGAAAGTCCCAATTCATTTCCACTAACAACTACACCAATACTCCAACATCCCGCATTGTGAGCCTCCTGAATATCACTAACCGTATCCCCAATTTTTACAATCGCACTCATAGGATAGATTTGGAGTTCAATAACATTTTCATAAATCATGAAAGGGTGCGGACGTCCCGGAATCCTGGCTGTAGGAACAGCCCAGTAATCAGGGCAATATCCATGGGCACGAGCCTCTTCCACAACAATTTTCATCATCTCTTCTGTATAGCCTGTCGTAGAGCCCAGTTTCAGCCCCATTTTCCTTACCTCTCGTGAAAATTCAACAACACCCCGAATAGGTTTACTATATTTTCTGACACAGTTGAGAAGCGACGGTTCAAATTTACTATAAATTGTTTCTACAGTCTCTTCCTTAGGATCGTATCCGAACTGTTCCTTGAACCGTTCTCGCGTGAATCTCAAAATTTCTCTCGTATGGTCTTTTTTATACATTCCCATAAACCGGCGTATCTCATCTCGAGTTATTTCAAAGCCGAAATCTTTAAATGCCTCTTCGAAAGCGGACACCGGCGACAAAGAGCCAAAATCCACTGCGGTCCCTGCCCAATCACATACCACACCTTTCAGTCCATCTCTATAAACAATCTTACTATCGTTTCTCATAAAATGTTCCTCAGTCCATTTATCCACCTACTAAAACTGTAAAAAAATAAAAGACATGAGATAATAAAAAAGAAGCTCTAATGAAATCAAAATATAAAGAACGAAACAAATCTACTCATAGCACTAATATTGTGAGAATCAAAGTGTTTTAAGAGACTGTTATGGTTTAACGCTATCACACGCCTTTTTTATGGCTTTTCGCCAACCTTCCAGTGCAGATTGTCTCTGGTCCTCACTCCATTGGGGTTCAAATACACGACTAACCCGCCACCGCGTTCTCAACTCTTCTTCATTATCCCAAAAATGAGTAGCCAGCCCTGCTAAATAGGCACAACCCAACGCCGTAGTCTCCAGAGTAGAACCCCGAATCACAGGTTTCCCTAATACATTTGCTTGATGTTGTAATAGAAAGTTATTTGCGGAAGCACCCCCATCCACTCGTAATTGCGTTATCTTCGTATTTGCATCCTGTTCCATAGTAAACACCACATCTGCCGATTGATATGCAATAGACTCTAATGCAGAACGGACAATGTGAGCCCGAGAAGTCCCACGCGTAATACCCGTAATAAGCCCGCGTGCATGCATATCCCAATGAGGAGCGCCCAACCCCACAAAAGCAGGAACTAAATAAACGCCCCCTGTATCCGGTACCGACATAGCTAATTCTTCGCTCTCCGCAGAATTTTGTATCAATTTCAATTCATCTCGTAACCATTGCACAACTGCACCTCCCACAAATACGCTCCCTTCGAGTGCATAAGTAACTTTACCATTCAGCCCCCATGCAACCGTAGTAAGCAAACCGTGTTTGGAGGGAGGGGCCTCCTGTCCCGTATTCATCAACAAAAAACAGCCCGTTCCATAAGTATTTTTACATTCACCTTCATTAAAGGCCGTTTGTCCAAATAACGCAGATTGCTGGTCACCAATCAACGCAGAAACAGGTATCGATTTTCCCAAAACTTCTGTTGTCCCATATATCTTACTGCTCGGGTAAACTTCAGGTAATATTTCCCGCGGTATTTTCAATGCATTCAAAATCGTCTCATCCCATTCTAATGTGTGGATATTGAACAACAAAGTCCGTGAAGCGTTGGTATAGTCGGTAGCATGAACACCCGTTAACTGGTACAAAAGCCAACTGTCCATCGTTCCAAATAAAATTTCCCCTTTCTCCGCTCGTTTCCGTAAGCCCGATACATTGTCCAGCATCCAGCGAATCTTCGTACCAGAAAAATAAGCATCTAAAAGCAATCCCGTGCGTTTTCGTATATCTTCTTCAAGTCCTTCCGCACGAAGTTGCTCACATAATTCCGCGGTCCTTCTACATTGCCATACAATCGCAGGATGCACAGGAGCCCCTGATTTTTTCTCCCATAATACAGTGGTCTCCCGCTGATTGGTAATCCCAACACCTGCTACTTCATCTGGAAAAGCACCACACTTTTTTAACACCGCTCGTGCTGTCGCTAATTGCGTGTTCCATATTTCATAGGGGTCATGCTCTACCCAGCCTGGACGCGGATAATACTGCTTGAATTCCTGCTGACTTGTGGCGACTGAATTTCCTTCATGGTCAAACAATATACTACGCGAACTTGTTGTTCCCTGGTCTAACGCTAAAATATATTTCTTATCCATAACCTTTCCTTTACCTCTTATTATGCTTGCAAAAACTTATTATTAACATTATTATTTATCCGATACCAGACCTGTCAAATTTAAATTATGTAGTAAAAATTATTTCATCTTGACAATCTTTATGTAAATGTGGAAAAATAAGAATAGAAACATATTAATTAAGGAATAACAATAAATTTTATGGTGAAAAAAAAGAATTAACGATAAGTAAATAAATATAGGGAGGTAAGAAGATGAGATTGCTTGTTTATTTCTTTTCATATTTATTTGACAAAGTTTGTTTCAATACCCTTCGGACAAAGAAAATTATTTTAGAAGATAAAGAGGGAACTGCAAGAGCAGAATTGGAAATTGATAAACAAGGAAATGCCCTCCTGCATTTTAATGATGATAAAAATCAAAGTCGTTTATACCTCGGCATTACACCAGACGGCACACCAAGAATTGGTTTGTCTTATGCAGAAGGAAAAGGTTCTATTCAATTAGAAGCAAATGATAGACTAAATAGTTCTGCAATTATCTTTTGCGGTCCTGAAGGGAAACCTCAAATATTGATGGGAATTGCAAATACAGGTTTACCTGCTTTCGGACTTTACGATAGCACAGGGAAACTCCTCTATCCAAACTTCCAGAACCAAAACACAGAAGATTCCTTGGAATCCCATATAAAAGGTCTTTATTCTCAGAATTAGTGTTACCCAATTTCTTTATGCAATGTAAATATCAATGGTATGGTATTTGTCGTGCAAAAAGAGCGCATCGCGAAATCTGCCTGCTTTCTGGAAATTAAGTTTTTGAATAAATGAGAGAAGTTGTGAATCGTAAGGATTCGCAGGAATAAGCCATCGATTTCTGGGAAAACGATTTTTTATTTGATTAAATATAATTTGAAAGTTTTCCAGAATATCTTTATTAAAATAGTCATTGGGGTCGTGAAAATAGATATACACGATAGACAGATTGGGAATGGTATGCAGTTGTATTTTAATAAGACCCCGAGGTTTGGCTTTTTTATCAACAATAACCCACTCCTCACAATCCTTTGTTGTGCTTAAAATCTCCTGTTCTTTTTCATGATAAGTCGTTGTTAGAATATTGCTATTATTGAGTGTAAAGTAAATATTATCATTCCATGTTTCCCAATCTGCAAGCCAGGTCTCATCCTGTGGGCGTAAAGGCCTTATAGAGATATATTCCTTAAAAAAACTACGCAAGATATGTTTCAGTATTGTTAACCGCCCCGGTTTCTTGATTTCAACATTCATGGGAATATCTGACGAAAGAGCAATCCCTGCATTATTGAGTTCTTGATACCGGAGAATTACTTCTTCTATCCATTTTCGCTGGGCATCACACCAATCGGTAGATGGCTCATTTATTTTTCCTGTAAGTCGATAATGAAGGGCCCCATGTCCACCTCCACAAAAGTTCTGAGCCCAGCAGGTAATACATGCAGGTGTCGTGTTTATTCCTAAACGGTATAGTCTTTCCGCATCTTCACCGGGAATTCCTTCACTCGATATATTTCCTATCTTACAGATATCGTTTATGTAATATAAATATCCCCCATAGACATTCCCTTCCGGGGATATAAACCATTCTTGTGCTCCGGCAGGGTCTCGCCTCTTAATAGGGATCCCGTGTTGAATGTTGCGAAACAGTTGCATAATAGGCTCTAAAATATATTGGTTCCCTTTCTTCAATTGTTGGGTATATGCGACTGTCAGGGTTGTTAATTCATTAAAGAAAGAATTTCTATCAATATCGGGATTTAAGACAAGAGGAGCAAAGGGATCAAAAATTATTTTTTTAACCCCTTGATTGAACAACCTATCAATAACGGAATTAAAAGGCACCCGTTCAGGAAAGAAGAGGATATATCCATTCTGGTTGTTTAATTGAATTTGAAATTCTGTCTCTTTAATCCTCTTAATCTGTTCTAAAAGTTCAGAATGTATGTTCGGAAAAACCAAGAAAAGTCTTTCATTTGTTCCGATTTTTAATGGTCTTCGGATATATGCAGGAACAGACAGATACAAATTTACATAATAATTTTTATTTTGAACAAGGAGATACTTATTGAGAAATTCTTCAAAAACATCCATATCTTCCTGTCCGACCTCTTCATTTTGATTAAGCCATATATTAATCTGGAAATTTTGATTTGCCTGCACATACGATAGAGCCTTCAGTAAGGATAAAGAAATATTTTTTTGAATACCGGATAAATTCTCTTTATCCACCCAGAACGAAAGCGTATTAAGATAGGGGATCTGCGTAATAGAATGAGCCCATGTTTCTATTTTTCGATGTTTCAATATAGAGCCAATAGAACGCAGGTATTCAAGTTCATTCCAGACTTCTAACAATTCCTTCTCTGAATATATTTCAGAAAGAGTATGAATGATTTTACTCTGTGTATTTTCGGGATAGTATTGCAGGGTATCATAAGTAATTTTATCGCATTCAAAACAGAAGGTATCAAAAACATCCACCGCAAAGTACCTTCCGTCACGCTCAAAAGTATAGATAGGTCTTACCTTGCTCATTAATAGATTCCCAGTGTCCCTTTATATCGGCTATAATTTTCCATTATCTTAAATAGGGATATTCCAATCAATGTCCAGATAATACAACTGGCACAAAGCCAATAGAAGCAAGGATGAAAAAATACAGACATAAACTCCCCGGAGGATACCCGTTGTCCACTTACAAGTACATATTTTAAACAGATAGAAGCATCGGTAATCGGTAAAACATGCATAAAAGCAGAGACAAGCCACCCCTGTTGTAAAAACTCCTCACGAGCAAAGATAGCCAGAGCAAATAATGCCATCCGGACAATAATCGTAAGTTGTCCTACCTGCTTGAACACAAGAACCAACCCGCCAACCATAAAACCAAATCCCAACAAATTAATAAAAGATAATGTCAACAAGACTATTACTGGAACAGGGTCGAAATAAAGTTTTCCTCCAACACTGAGCACAACAAAATAAACCATAAGGGCAGAATAAAAAATGGTTGTAACCGAAGCAACAACAGCACGAGCCAGAAAATTTGTTACCAGACCGTAGGGACTCAGGCAAAGTTGTTCCAACACACCCGTTTGGGCCATCCCCTGTATTCCCTGAGTAAACATGCCAATAACACCAAATGCAAATAACCCGATAATAAATCCTAAAATATAATTCGTGGCACGGGTCGGGTCATCCAATTGATTAATACCTTTTTCAATAGCAGGCTGACTATAAAAAAATCCCGCGATAAGTATCATCAACATACCATAGCCAATGATAAGCCCTGTCAAAGTGCGGAACCAATACCGCCGGGTAATAATCCAGCCTCGTATAATTTCTGCTTTCATAATGAGTAGAAAACCAAGCATAACACTATTCCTGTTCTTCTGAATGAATCCCATTCAACATGGGTTTTTCACCTGTCAGTTGCAAAAAGACATATTCAAGATTTACCTGCTTTTGTTGTATAGAACGCAGTTGATATTTTTTTCTGCGTAATGTTTCAAATAAAAGATATAAAGCCTCAGAACGCTCGAAATACGATTCCGGCACTTGTACAGTAATCGTTGAACCGTCTTCCGCAGAAACGGTTTCCAGAAGGGTTATATGTGGAGCAAGACTATCAAGGTCCCCCTCCGCCAGATTCCGGTCCAAACGAAGAGAAAATATCTGTTTAGAAAAAAGTTCCAATAGTTCAGAAGTCGGTCGACAGGTAATAAGTTTCCCTTTATTTATAATTCCGATACGGTCGCAAAGTTCCTGGGCGACATGCATATCATGTGTGGTAACCAACACAGAACGTCCATATTTCCGTGTTAACTCTAAAACTTTATCCTTAATCGACCGGCTGCTTTGCACATCCAGACCTGTTGTTGGTTCATCCAATAAAATAATCTTTGGGTCAGCAATCAAAGCAATACAGATTGCTAACTTCTGTTTCTGTCCCCGCGAAAGTTTACGAACTTCTACATCTTTTTTATCAGTCAACCCGATAAAATCAATTAATTGTTGGGTTCTTTCTTTAAGAATTTTACCCCGGATATTACGCAAGTTCCCGTAATAATATAGGTTCTCAAGAGGGGTCAGGGGCCAGATACTCGTCCGAGTTCCTTCAAGAACAACTCCAATTTGCGAAAGGACCTGTTTGCGCTTCTTTTCCACATTCATACCATTGACATAAACAGTGCCACTATCCGGCTTGACCAGACCTGAAATCATTTTGACAGTAGTCGTCTTGCCGGCACCATTGGGACCTAACAAACCCATAATCTCGCCCGGCATAATACCAAATGTGATTCTATCCGCTGCACAGGCTTCTTTCTTTTTAATCAGACTTCTTTTCCCCGTCTCTTCTTCCTTATATAAAAAGTGAGATGTATGAAAGGTTTTTGATACAGCATCAAGGTAAACCGTGTATTTTTGAATATCCTGTTTTCCATCATCGTTATTCATCATAAAACTCCACCTGTCTGAAACAGCATTTTTTCTAACTCATCCAGACATTTATTCGTATCCTTTATTTCTATATTTTTTTCTTGAAATTCAAGATAAATACTTTCCATATTACGAATGAAATGAATTATCGTTACGAATCCCAAATCATTTGTAATGTAATAAAAAATTCCTATAATAACAGAGAATAGCAAAAACTCTATATTCTGTCGCCGATGATTTTGAAAAATATGTTCATGCACTAGTGTAAAGGCAACAGCAACAATCAAAATAGCAAGAGGAACATTCCGAAGAGTTTCAATCAAAACAGATTGTATTACCGCACGATAAATAATCTCTTCCGAGAGCGCAACTGTAAATGTTCTTCCCAGTATAACCGGTGAAAGGAAAGAAAAATGGATTAACTTTAAAAGGGACAATAATTGTATTTTTATAATGGGGTGGAAACCTACGGTGATAAAGAATCCCAATGTATATAAAATATGACCTAATAGCAAACCGAATATCCAACCCTGTACAGAAAAGAGCCCCCTGGGTAGTACTTGTTGAATGACCAGATAGAACACAGAACCTGCCAGCAAAAAAGACTGTATGACCTTAATAGGTCGTGCAAATTTTTGAGTTTGAATTAAATTTTGAAAAAACTCTAAGAAGAGATAGATGGAGAAGACAAGAATAAAAGATACTTTTATACTCACAAAGACTTCTCCAGATGGGATCTTATGCTTTCTGCCATCTTGTGTAGTGTAAGTTCTTTCGTATGTTCAGAGTTCTTCTCTCGCCAGGTATGAAATTCTTCCTTTAACAGTCCGTAAACATACACATCATACCAGACCCCATTTCGCGTAATGTGGTCTTTTAGCGTCAGTTCCCGTTGAGCACCGAGGAATTCAAGAAGTTTCCACGAAGGCTTATTGAAAGCATAAACAATTGCGGTAATACGATGTAAATTAAGTTCATCGAAGGCATATTCTAGCGCTCGAAAAACATTAATGCCTGTTGTCAAATGGTTCCGATGTTGTGGTGCTATATATACATCCAGATTGCAGGCACGATTCCGCCAACTAATGTTCTGTAGCGAAACCATTCCTAAAGGACCTTCCGGAGAATCAATAATAAAATAAACACTTGCGGGAATAGGACTTCCTGCATTTTTGCTCAAGAAACCTACAATCTGTTCCCGAATCGTTCGTGGAGAACGCGTCGGGTCTCCATATAAAAAATACTGAAAATCTTCATCTTCCATCCAGCGGATTAGTATATCGAGGTCATCTCGATCTGCCCTACGGATAAAAGATTTTGTAATTATGCTCACAACTGAAAACCTTTTGTTCGATTAAACAGGTGTATCTGTAATAATGCAGAATTTAGCCCATGTTTCAAGATTATGCCATTTTCCGCAGGTAAATAGCACCTCTCGCATTACCCCTTCACACTGATAAAAATTACTTATCAAAAACCTGCGGAGATCTTCTTCTTCATCCAGACAGGTCGTCATTAATTTACGAAGATGGAGTTGTTGAAAGGCCCGTGTCTCAACAAATTCCAGGGCCTCATGAATTAGAACTGCTTCCGTTTCATAGATTTCATTTTCAAACAAAAGCATCATCTCTCCGAAAAGGGCCTCAGGATTTATCCCCTTTAATACAACAAAGCCACGGACATCCCCCTGTTTATTTTCAACAGCATAAAAGGATTGAAGAGCATCTTTATGTTGAAGAAGTTCCTCCAATTCACTCTGATTGGGCATAAGCGGTTCCCGCTTCGTATCCAGTAAAGATGCAAAAACAGGCTTATGAAAATAAAAAGTCATCAACGCTTTTGCGTCAAAACGGTCTGCGCTACGAATAATAGCATGAGTTTTTTTAATCATAAAGATAGATTACATTTTACAATTAAAATCCGCAATACCATGAACCACAATGGCATGGGGCCTGTAGAAATAATCCCTGCTTATTAAGCGGAATAATTAAAAGCCAATTTCATTTTTCTTTTCGTAACGGAAGTCCTGCCATGCCCGCCATACTGCATTCAAAAAATTGGTAAAGGCATCGGCTTTTCTTAATGTCATTTTCTGAATGTGTTTCATATTCCTATTCCCATATTACAATTTTAATTTGTGTCTATTCATTTATTAACAATCTATTTTAACTCGAAGAAGTAGATGAGGTTGAAGTTGTTGTTGTTCCACTACCCGGTGGAGGTCCTTCCGGGTCCTTGTTCCTAAAAACAGGTATAAAGATTTTTATAATATCCTCGACAAATTTTATTATATTTACCGCAGTAAAAGGAAAATCACTTGCAGAGAGCAGAAATGTTATCTTCTTAATATGTTTTTCATTATTGCTTCTCATTGATTCCTTCAATTTATGTAGTCTCTTCTGTGTTTTCCGTATTTTTCGTTTCGAGTAAAGTGCGAACCGCTGATAGTATCTGGAAAAGAATTGTCAGAAGAACATCAACCGTAACTGCTTGAACAGGTTTTGTATATGTCTGTCTTTTAATATGTCTCATAAAATCATTTTTATAATTATGCTTTTATTATACAAAATAATAAATAATTTACAAACTTTCACCGAATCTTCTAATTTAACTACGGATACTATCTGTTGTTTCCTGGGGTTTCTTAATTTCTGCCAATGGCAGGAAAAAATTTGTAAGCACAGATAACAGGAAACAAAGGAAAGCCTGATAATCACTTTCTATATTTGTACAGAAATTCGTACTTTGCTGTGCTCTTAATGGTTTAAGAGTAATACATCGGATTCTTTTCATTATTCCATTCTCCTTTTATTTTTTAGGAATTACCTTCTTCTTTGGCTACAAAAGCCTGGGCCACAACAGATAGAATATTGGCTATCAAGGTTAATATCTGCCCTACACTTAATGTAGTTTCAATCTCCGCTTTCTGTAAGGATGTCAATATCTTCAGATGCTTCATATTCATTCTCCTAAAACAATAAATTATTTTACAGTTTAAAGTATCTTATTTAATATAAAATATGATTTTCCTTCTATTTTATTACAGATTTACTCCAAAAAGAATAGTATTATAATTTAAATACCAAATTATATAAAAAAGTTTTATCGTTCTTTTTCTTTAGTATACTTATTCCTACCTTACGGAAAGTTAAAACAATAAAAAGGGTTGCGTCCATGCCTGGGTTTCACCTTCTCCCCACAATTCAAAACGGATGTAGGAATACGGAAAGTTCTCATTAACTTCAAAAGAGATAGAACTTCCATAAATTTCTTTAATTCTCCTGCCGTAATCAACAATAACTGCTATCTTTTTTGCATTAGAACTCATTATCGAAATCGTATTTGTATCCACTGTAATTTTTTGAATTTCAACACCTGTACTGGCGTAAAAGTTCCCTTTTTTAAGAGCATTCAGAATATCTTCTAAAAGCAGATTTTCGACCGGGACGACATTCCATGCAACCCCAAAGTTCTCTTCCCAATGAGCATCATCATTTGCATATCCCCAGACATACTTCCCCTGAGATAAAAGCAAATCCCATCGGTCTGTAGCACAAGGATTCCCCGGCAAACGGCGAACAATGCCATTATATATCTCAATTCCCGTGTAGGAGTCCCATTCTTCTAATAGTTCCTGAGGACAATGATTAAAATCCTCCTCCCAGTTAGGATGTGAAATAATAGCAAAACCGCTATCCTTTTGAATCTCATTCAATACCTTTTGACGATCCGAATGGGGTTCAACTTTCTTTTTGGCGTTTACATGAAGGAGATGGGGACCCTCATCTGTTATTTCATTCCCGGAAATAATAACCATACCGTATGTTTCCAATCCATGAATCGGGTAAACGAAATCATGTTCACTAATCATAAGAAACTGATAGCCCATAGAAGCATACTTTGCAACAGTGTCTTGCGGACTAAAGGCCCCATCACTTACGGATGTATGGGTATGTAAATTTCCCTTTGCCCAGATACAATTTGTAGAGTTTAAGTATGGATTTTTAATTCTCATCTTTATACTTCCTTATTTAACATACTTACATCTATCATCTATTCTTTTTCCCATAGAGATAAGAATTCTTGTGCATTCGAAACCTCTAATAGTTCGGGGCGATACAGTCTTTTTACAATAGGGTCGGGAACTTTAGAAATTTCACCCGTTTCGGGAATATATGTTAATTGCCTTAAGATGGCTTCATTATCATCACATTCATAATAAGTCCACGCATCTCCTTTGCCAGGAACAAATTGTGATGTCTTAAAATATTTCATTGTTTTACCCTTATGAATTTAATATAATGAAACTAAAATTTATGAAATGATATTTATTAAATAAATGTAAAATTAGACAAACCTATTTTAATAGAAACAAGGTCTAATAGAAAAATGAACGACTTGAATATCTATATATGAATATTTTTTGTATACGAAAAATAATAATCCTCTTCTGTTGTGTCTTTTTCTTACTCATTGCTCCATCGGCCTATGTTCTGGACATTGACGCAGAAACGATATTTGTAAAAATAACCAAAGCCTTTGACCCTGAAACCGACCCCGACTTAATAGATGTGGATAGCAATACAATTCCTGACCGCGCCCATACAAGATTATTAGACCGAGTTCTAAGAGATGAGTCCGTCCCAAATCATAATTTAATCGTTGCCATTTATTATTACAATTGGGTACAAATAAAAAAAGATAACACATTAGGAACCCGGTGCATTGCACTACAACAGTTGTATGGAATTACTTGTGATGAGATAGAACGCTTTTGTGCAGGAATTATCACATTGGGCGAACCTGTAGCGATACGGTATTTTGTTCAGGGGGCTATTAGCCAGGTCGGAATTAGCATTGATTTAAAAAACTATAATCTAAGTGGTGGATTGTACCTACGCGGAACCGCAGACCTCGATGGTGATAAAATATCGAACCGTAAAGAATTTCAATTAGCAGAAGGGGATTTCGATTTGTTTGTGGAAAAAGCAATTACACCCGAAGAAATACCGGTAGAAGGAGAAATCGAAATTCCTCCGATTGATAAAGATGTCCCTTTAATCATAACACCTGCGGTTAATAGTTTAATGAACTATGGAAGTGTATCCTTAAAAACCTCCGTCGTCGGTGAGTTTACCGCTCAAAACATCGGCACAGAACCCATCCCCTTTCTTATATGGATTATCGGAGAACCCGAATTTCAGATTGTCGGAGAACGGTCCTTTTTTGTTGAACCACAGCAGACTGTAAAGTTCCAGGTTAAGTTTACACCTAAAAATTTCAATAAGGTCTCAGGCCTCCTTGTTTTTGAGGTATACGGTCGAAAGTACTATATTTATTTAGGGGGTCAAGGTTCGTGGGTACGAAATTTAATTTCGTGTAATGCTTCTCCCGTAGCACAAGGAGGGATTAAAAAAGGAGATGGAATCTTTGTTCTTATAACTTTATTACTAATCGGGTTCTCGTATAAGAGGCAGAGGAAGACCATGAATTGATTTGAAGGGGAAAAGTGATTTATTTAAATTTTTGTCTAATAAAACCTATCGATATTTATCAAAAAATAATCAATTACCCCGTTCATATCTTTGCAATATTCTTAATAATGTTGATAGGTTCTCTTATTTGTTTTTTAGGCTATCGTTTGATTTATTTGATAATCGGTTTATGCGGTTTTATAGTTGTAACATCCAGTTCATTCCTGCTTCTTGGAGGATACACAACACATATTTTCCCTTTTACAATCATTTTATCTCTTTTTTTAGGTTTAATAGGAGGAATACTTGCTATTTTTTTCTATAAATCCGGTGTTTTTTTATTAGGTGTAATTGGCGGATTCTCATTTGGAATTATTACACTTCCTGTAATAAATACCCCCATAATACTACTTTTACTCGGAATAGCAGGTGGTTTTTTATCTTTAGTTGTAGAAAAAATACTGATTATTATTGCCACCGCTTCTATAGGTTCTCTGGTTATTGTATGGGCTCTTGTAAGATTATTTGAGTTTATCGACATTCTTAAAATCACACCTGATTTCGAACCTTCTTACTTTCAAATGGTTTGTATACTAACATGGCTTGGGCTTACACTAATCGGATTTGCCGTGCAATATAAATATTCAAAGGTAAAAATTAGGAAGAGAAAAACAACATCGTCCGGCAAGAAGAGCGCATAAGAAATTAAAGGTGATTAGACCTCAAAAAATCTCAAACTGGTGGGCCGTGCAGGAGTTGAACCTGCGACCTTGGGATTAAGAGTCCCCTGCTCTACCAGCTAAGCTAACGGCCCTGACAAAAAAATGGAGCGGGAGACGGGACTCGAACCCGCGACGTCAACCTTGGCAAGGTTGCACTCTACCAACTGAGTTACTCCCGCAATTTTATGTTGCTATAATTTTACCAAAAAACAAAGAATAATTCAAACTTGATATTTACAGCCATTAAATAACTCCCTCCCCAAAAAGACAAAAATCACAAGGAATGAGTAAACCTGTTTATAGCACAAAAATCTTTCAGAAATTAGATTATCTCCTTCTCTTTTTGGTATATTACACTCTTAAAAAATTGCAATCATTAACATATATAACATAACGGAGATATGTCCATGAGTTTTCCAATCGATGTAGCAAAATACAAACCATTAGCCATCAACCCATTTACAAATGATTTTTCCAGAGAACAACTCGAACAGTTAAAAACAAATATACAGATTGTTCGTGATACTATTATTTTTTATACCGCAGTTGCCGGAATACGCGGTTTGGGTGGACATACCGGAGGAGCCTACAGTATCGTTCCCGAAGTTTTGGTTTTAGACAGTTTTATGAAAGGCTCTGACAAAATCTATCCTGTATATTTTGACGAGGCAGGACATCGTGTGGCTATTCAATATGCTATGTCGGCTTTCAATGGAGTTATCCCCTTTGAATACCTACTACATTATCGCGAGGCCAATTATGGGCTTTATGGTCATCCAGAGATTGAACACGAATTAGGAATCAAGTTTGCATCCGGTCGTTTAGGACATCTATGGTCCTTCATAAACGGAGTGGCTCTGGCAAACCCTGACAAAGTGGTGTTTATGTTAGGGTCAGACGGTTCTCAACAGGAAGGAAACGACGCAGAATCTGCACGACTTGCGGTCGCCCAAAAAATCAATGTCAAACTTTGTATTGATGATAATAATGTAACCATCTCCGGACACCCCTCACAATATCTGCCCGGTTATGACATCAGCAAAACATTGGCCGGACATGGACTGAATGTAGATATCGGTCAGGGCGAAGATGTAGAAAGTTTAGCCCAACGAATGATTAAAGCGGTCCGCACAGAAGGTCCTGTGGCTCTTGTAAATAAACGAGTAATGGCTCCCGGTGTTCCCGGAATTGAAGGAAATCATTCAGGGCACGATGTTATCGGTAAAGAGAACGCTATTGCTTACTTTGAAAAACGAGGAATGCCTGAAGCTATCGAGTATCTGAATAAGGTCGGCAAAATATCCGGAGGGAGAACCTACCGTGGGTGCTCAAAAGAACAAGGCAGTAATCGCACGGAATTTGGAAATATCGTAAAGGATTACCTTACTACACACCCGGAGGAAAAAACAGAAAGAAAAATTTTAGTTATTGATTCAGACCTCGAAGGGTCAACAGGTCTAAAAGCAATTCGCGTTGCCCATCCGGATATATTCATTAATGGTGGGGTTCAAGAAAGAGGAAATTTCTCTGCTTCCGCAGGCTTCGGGTTCGAAAAAGGTAAGCAAGGAATTTTCAGCACCTTCTCCGCATTTTTGGAAATGATTATTTCCGAACTCACTATGGCAAGATTAAACAAGGCTAATGCAATTTGTCATTTTTCCCATGCAGGGGTTGACGATATAGCCGACAACACCTGTCACTATGGAATTAACATCTTTTATGCAGACAATGGGCTTCCTGAAGGAGATAACACACGCCTTTATTTTCCCGCAGATGCGCTTCAACTCAAAGCCGTGGTTCATAGAATATGGAACGATGAAGGAATAAGGTTTATCTTCACAACTCGTAGTAAAGTTCCTTTTATATGCAAAGAAGATGGGACTCCATTCTATAATGAAAAGTATGAATTCGTTCCTGGAAAAGATGAAATTATTCGTAAAGGTTCCGTAGGATATGTAGTCTCCTACGGTGAAATGCTTCATCGTGCATTAGATGCAGTGGAACAAGCAAAAGAACAGGGGCTGGATGTAGGTCTAATCAATAAGCCAACACTCAATGTTGTTGATGAAGAAATGTTAGCCCTGATAGGAAAATCCCCATTTGTATTAATTGTTGAAGCACAGAATATAAAAACCGGTTTAGGAAGTCGATTTGGTAGTTGGTTACTCCAGAGGAATTATACTCCCAAATTTGATTATATGGGTGTAAGCAAGATTGGCAAAGGAGGCTTATCAGAACACATCACCTATCAAGGATTAGACCCCGAACATATCCTTGAAAAAATCAAACAACTTGTAACTTGATAATAAAATCATTTAACAGAAAAACTTTTCGTTTACATTCAATCCAATTCGTCCTTATCCAATCGGCCCCAAATCATACCCTTTAATAAATGGGATTAAAAATAAGTAGCCCCGGCTACTTCCTCAGTAACCGGGGACTTGCGAGGGTTTTAAACAGAAGCGAAAGGAAGGGAGTATTACATAATATTAGTTGATGCGAGTATTAAACCAACTACACGAGCCACTCCACCATTAACGGGTTGAGGACCTCTTTCTTGATAACGCATGAAAGATACATGACCATCCATATATAGAACATTGGCACCGCCGGGTATATGGTTATAATGACCTACATCAGTCGCAAGAGTATCTGCCATAATCCATGTCTCACTTTGAGCCTTTGCTGTTGCTGCTGGATTGTTTATATCCGTTATCAAGAATCTCTCAATACCTTCACGGAGCCTGTATATGTTAGCTTGTCCTCCGTTACCTAATGGTATACCTACATTTATATCTTCGTCAGCTCTTCTTACTGCATCAGCAGGGTTGCTCAGATAAGCACCTAATATATTCAGCATTGCTTGCACTAATTGTGCTGGCGCATTCCCTGTGATACCTGAAGCACCAATAAGTGTCGCAAGAGGAGTTATATCCATAACAGGATCTGAACCGTCCATATCACATAGGTCAAAGACATAGCCAACATAGTTATAACTGGAGTCGATAATCGCCATACCACGAACAGCATCATCACATGGGATGTTTACATCCGGCAATTCTACTCCAGCCGCTTGGGCTGCAGGGTTCATTTGAAGTCCTGGCTTTTCAGCCGAATCCGATGGACAGAATATTATGTTTAGGTCCGTCAGATATTCGGGGTACAGCACCATTGGATTAGGTCCTGCTGCCACAAGACCATAATCTGCCGCAGGAGTAAATGGATAAACATTGCAGTTCATCCGTTGGGCCGCTGTAATCGCAATGGGTGGGAATCTCTCACCCTTTGCTTCATTGGAATACATTTTGAAGACCAGACCCCACTGTTTGAGGTTGTTCTGGCAACTGCTTCTGCGCGCGGACTCCCTCGCACGAGCAAGCGCCGGCAACAGAATTGCCGCAAGGATACCGATGATTGCAATGACGACAAGCAGTTCGATGAGTGTAAAACCTTTTTTACTCATAATAAAACTCCTTATTGGGTTCGCCCTGTAAACCCATTGGTTAAAATTAATTTTATTCATGCAGGGCACATGAATTTTAAACTATTAAAGTGTAACATAAATATATTATATTTAATATAATATTGTTTGTCAAGTAAAATACAAATATTTTTAAAATAATAATAATATTTTATAGTTATGTATTTATATTAAGTGTTATGAGTAATATTCTATTTTATACAAATACAATATTAATTTGTATTATAACTTATAGAAATATAATGATAACTATATGATTATATTGATATAAAGGAAATAAACAACGATATATCTCTCTTTCCCATCCCAATTAATAACTAGTAAACAACGAAATTGTTATTGAATTAATAATTATTATCAATAGTTGAGCAATTTCATAAGATTAACAAACGAAAACTTATTATTTGATTTCAAGTTCAAGGCAAGCGGGAGATCTATCTTTTCCTCTTAAAAGTAAAAAGTGAATTAACTAAAATTTTTACATAGATATAATTTTGCCCTGCTCATAATTAAAAGTGTTCTCTTGCGTCTCTACCTCTCCACCGTCATCATGATTCATGCCTATACACTTCATTTCCTAATCATCAAAATGAAACTAATCTTCCCCTACTTTTACCTGTATTCGACCTACAAGAGGGATTAGTTTAATCTGTTCAATAATATCCCCTTCGCCAATTTTAATGTGGGTTACATCTACCAATGGCTGATTAAATGTAGGGTCAACATCTATCCACTTACCTACCCATACCTTTGCCCATTGATGGAAATAAAAGCCGGGTTTTGGTGAATCCACATAAATAAGTCCGGCCACTTCCCTCGCAGGAATTCCAATTGCCCGTGTTAAGCCAACAAAGAGCAAACTGTGCTCTGTGCAATCTCCTTCACGATGTTTTAACACATCCAAAGCATTGGTCAATTGGGCCGAATAAGAGGTTTTCATATTTTCTTTAACCCAGCCACATATCTTTTGAACCGCTTCCCAGGCATCTGTCGTATTCTCTATAATTTCTTTTACAGTTTTTATCATTTCGGGATGGTCACTCTGAACAAAACTACTGGGTTCTGCCCAGCGTTTTACTTCCTCATCTTGAATAGGAAATTTTAGTTTCGGTATTGTTTCCGCATTTACTTTCTTTGCGGTAAAAACAAACTTCTCCCCTTCTGCTACAATTTGCTGTCGTTCATCACAAAAAAGATGATTTTCTTTCAGAGGTCCATTTAATATCAATTTCAAATATTCGCGTTCACGAGGTTGTTTTATCGGCTTATCTACAATAGCAGCGTTAGACACTAACACATCGTTACTATAACTAATATCTTTCGCTATCTCCTTCGGTTCCAATCGCATTGTAAATATTTCTCCAGCAATATCCTCCAATACCAAACCATCTTCAGTAACATAAGAAGTTTGTTCCAGATTCAGTATATTAACTTTCGTCAGGATTTTATACAATTTCGTTGTTACACCATTAAAAAGCCGTTCCTCTGTTCCAATAATAGTAGAAATACAGGTAAGTTCTTGCTCGTACAAAGGCTCAAAAAGGAAAGAAACCAGTTCATCTCCTACCTTTGGCTTTTTCATCATCCACAATTGGAATTTCAAAGCGTCTTTCAATTGTTCTTGAGGCAAGGGTAAATATCGTTCGACACTTTGTCCCGCCATCTTTTTTACCAATTTCAGTTGATTATTCTCTACCTGCGCATGAAATTCAGTAGTGGATAATAAATCTACTAAAGTATAATCGATAGATATAAGTTCGCCTGTTTGGGAATATACTCGCACTGAACTCACTTTCATTTCCTGTTTCACTCCACTCATGTTCATCCGGAATGTCCCTTCCTCTGTAAAATAAACTTGCCCTCCTTCACCTAATGAAAGTGCCTGTTGCATGAAACCTACCTTACCCTTATTCAAATACAGACCAAACCACCTTTCCCCTGTAAATCGCGAAGGGTCTATATTTTCCTGTGCCATGGCTCCCACACATAACAATACGAATGCTGTTTGTAATATTGATAGTTTTGTGTCCATCTTTTTCCTTTTTTTCACTCTTTTCTTTTTAATTTTTTATCCCTATTATCTTTAATAATCGGAGTATTAAATACTCAAAGGGAATAAGTTTAAAATAATAAGATATCATAAGTAAAACGAGGACAAACACGAAATTGATAGCAAAAAAACCGGGATAGATAACATAATACAATAGATAACAGAAGAAAACGCATTGCGGAAGCAGTATTTTCCCCCAATCAAACGAAATACATGTTTTTCGTACCCAGATCGTTTGAATAAGGTATGAAAAAAAGAAACTTACTAATGAAGCCCATCCTGCACCGACCATACCCATATAAGGGACTAATAAAAAATTCAGTGTCAGATTAATAATTACAGTTCCTATATTTGTTATCGTCACCATATAAGGACGGTTCGTGGCGATAAGCGTCTGCCCAGAAATACCCGATAATACCGCAAATATAATCCCCGCTAAAAGAGGTGTCAAAATAGTTATAATCTCAAAATATTCCTTTGAAAACAATAATAAAATAATGTATTTTTGAATAAAGGGTAAAAATAAAATCCCTGAAAAACTAAATATGGCTATCGCATTTTGGGATTGTAAAAAAAATCTTTTTGTATCGTCCTCACTCTTTGCTGAGAATAATTCCGTGATTCGAGGGAGGTAAGGTAAAAGCAATGCATTTAACATACGCGACGCAATATGAGTTAACCTTTTTGCCATTTCATATACAGCAACTTGAGCAGGACTCCCCGTCAAAAAAAGCAAAACCACTGTATCAAATCGTTGTACCATATAATTAAGGATCGTATTAACCCAAAGAATCCAGCTAAATTTTATTGTAGACACGATCTGGACTACATTCAGTTGAAAATAACGACCTGTTGGAAGATACCACCACAAAAGAACAACTGTACACAGGTAACTGATAATATACGCAAAAGATAACGATATAACTTTCCCTTTCAAAACTACCAGAACAATCACGGAAAATAAAATCTGCAACAAAGAAGCTATTGCCACACCTAAAGCCCTCTTCCCGAAAACCTGAAAACCAGAAAGATTTGCCAATAAAACATCTCTTAATAAGCCAACAATAAACAAAAAGGGAACTATCCAAAAATAAGATAGAACAAGAGAAGAATTCAGTAAGTCATTATTAACAGAAGTAATCGCCAAAAATAGCCCCCAAATAAGGAGCGTAATTAAAGAAACAGCAACGGAATTCACCAAAGTAAAGGTGATCAAAGAAGATGATAAATCCCCTTTATATTCACCCGAAGCTCCACCAATTAACTTCGGGATAGAAACCTGTAATCCATACCCGAAGAAAAGAACAAAACCATCTGCCCACACCAATATCAATGAAAAAACCGCAACTTCTTCCTTATTCAAAGATATTGCAAATAATTTGCCAACAATTAATAAGGCTAATAGATTAATAACTGTACTTAACCACGACCAGAACGCCCCCTCTAACACACCCGATTTCTTTGTCTGTATAGTATCAGTCATGAAACATAATTCGTTTAATGTTTATCGCCAATTCCATTTTTCAGCAACTCTATATAGGGAGAGCAAGTTCCTTCTCAAATTTGTTGAGATAATAGTTTGCTACAAGCAACCCTATATATATGGTGGGAACCGCAATGGCTGTTAAAAACATTACAGACAGAACATATAAAGTCCGTGGTGGACCTGCTTTTTGTCGAGGGGCCAATGCTTTGGATGCGATTCGCAATTCACTCTGGGACTTCTCTAAAGCGGCCTGTGCATTCTGATAAGTTATATTCAAATTTTCTACTATTTGTTTCAATTGTATTAGCTCATCTTCTAAAGTTTGTTTTTCTCTCTTCTTTTCAGCAAAAACTTGACGCAAATTTGCGATTTCCTGGAGGAATTCTTGAATCTGTTTTTGTAGCGTTTCTCTCTGATTAATTTTCAATATCTGTTCCTTTTTTAGTAAATCTACATCTGAAAGAGAATTCTCTTTTCCCGGCACCGGTGTCTTTTCTCCCTTTCCCCCGGAATTTAACTCTATCTCTCGTGCCAATTGTTCAATCTCCAGAGCAAGGTTGGCCTGCTGTATTCTGAAAGAAGTAATCTGATTTTCCAAATCCTGAATCCGCAATTCCATACTGGGCAGGTGGTATCCGGCCTCTATTAGTTCCAACGCTTTCCTGCTATTAGCAAATTCTTCTCTTTTCTCTCCGAGCGTCTTCTCCAAATAAGCAATACCATCTTTTAGCGGCTCTTGTCGGAGCGACTCGATCTTTGTCATTCCTAAATCCGCCCAGAAATTACAAACATCTGCAGAAAGATTCGGATTTTTAGATGTAAACTGCAATTGAATAATGCGTTGATACTGAATCTGATTAGTCCCTTGGAAAAAAACTTTGGATTTAATGGACATAGATTTCCGCAACTTGGTTCTGCTTAATTTTACACCTTTATATTCTTCCTTTTGGGAAAGGTAAAGAAGAACCTGTTCAACAATTTCATCGGAATCATATATCTGTTCATAATCAGGCATAGGAAAAGTAGGTATTTCATTTAAAGTAAGGAAACTTACCCGATAAGGAGTATCCTCCCTACCCGCTAAAATACTGGGAATATAATCTCGTGTATTTAATGGAACAGGTGTCATCACCAGTAAAGTTGTGGCGGTATAATAGTCATCCATCATCATTGTAATACCTGCTGTTATCACACCCACAAATACTGTTGCAGAAACAGTAATCAGGATTATTTTCCGTATCATGGCTATCCCTTAAAAAATAGGTTCAAAAGTTCAAAAAAAATCACAGATAGAATTATAAGTTAAATTAGAACGATTTACAAATCAAAGCATAACAATTCTGATGAATTACATAATAATTTGTGTTATTATGATAGGTAGCAAATAATATATATTGCTGATTATACAGGAGATTAAGTTATGCCCAGGCCAAAAGGGAAAGAAGAGAAAAAAATAGACTCCGAACAACCCTCTCAGAAAAAAGATTTAAGGGAGTTTACACGATGTAATATATGCCTGAAAGCAGAAGTTCGTCTTGCCAACGGTATCCTTTTGGAAGGAGAAACAGAAAATATCAGCATGAAAGGGCTATGGTTCCGAACAGAAAAAACTTTTCCCAAAGATACACCTATCCGGATTCATTTATATCTTTCCGGCACACAAGAGACAGAATCATTAACGATTCGAGGTTCTGTAGTCCGTATAGAAGCAGATGGAATGGGCATCCAGTTTGAAGCCATCGATTCGGACAGCATTGAACATCTTCAACGATTGCTCATGTATAATGCCATCGAAATTGACAAAATGCATCAAGAGTTTGAAAAACATTTAGGTTTGAAAAAACACAACAAATCCATGATAATAGACCTCTAACCCGGGTTTCGGATGTTGATATTTAAATTATGATGGAGCAGGGTATTCAGAAAAATAATTGGGTTGTTTTTACATTGAAGTCCTGGGCTTTACAATATGGACAGCAATTTTTCCATACCCATTGCCACATCCCGTTTCCCCCAGAATTTTCAGAAGATTCTCAAACCGTTATTGTTCCTATATACTATTCAATAACAGAATTTCTTATACTACCTGTTTTACTTACAAACAAGTTCCAAAAAGAATTGAAAATTATTGCTCCTGCAAATCTAATGGACACCCCTCTCGCTAACTATATTAAACAGCGAGGTCTGAATAGTTACAATATTCTGCAAGAACCTCAAAGATGGACAGCAGACCTACAACAGAAAAAAACCTGTCTTTTCTGGTTTCCTCACGAAACATTCGTTAACAAAGAACAAGGATTGAAATATCACTTAGGACTAACATCGATCAAAGAACCGTTAAATAGAATAAACAATGAATTTGAAAAACTATTTGCCAAAGAGAATTCACAAGAAATAAAAACATACCTATTTAAAGCACATATCTATCCCTCTATTTTTGATGAAAACCCGTTAGAGACCATTTGTAATATTTCCTATGAAGAATTAGCCTATGGAGTACTTAAAGAGTTAAATATAAAAGGTACCTTACTGGACAAGAATCACCTTTTAGAATTGGTTTTCATCGAATACCCTAGTCCATTACGGAATCATGCCTCGGATGAACATTCTAAGAAAGTATTTAATATATTTAAAGAACGATGTTCACCGGATTTTGAATCTATATTACTTAAACTTACTACAAATCTTTTCCCTACTTACTATTCCAGGAAAAATTTTCGCAACCGTTTTTTATCCTTATTACAAGTCATCATAGAAAAACATAAGGGACCTATCCTTGAACCTCTAAAAACCATCTACGAAAAAGTATCTACGGGAGAGTCTTTCCCCGCATGGGATAGAATGATTCAATTTTTGGAAAAACAGCGATTCTGCATAGCCAATTCTAAGGGGATTCGCATACAGAAAACTATATCCTTCCGAAAGAAACCTATAGAATTATTACAATCCGTCTTCTTTACAAATGGTCATCTTACGGAAAAAGAGGAAAGAATCCTTCAGAAAATAAAATGGACGCCAGATTTCATGCTTTCTCACCTCATAGCCAGGAAAGTTCATGAAAAGGATATGGCTATTTTCGAAGATGATTTTACCCGCTCTTTCCACCCTGAGTGGAGTAAAGATGCCGATGTAGGTAGACCTTTTTTTCAACATGTATTAGGTTCCCGTATAGGCATCGTTCTCTCACACGGTTATCTTTCGGCACCCATGGAAATAAAAGCGTTAGCCAATTACTTATATCGACAGGGTTACTCCATCTATGGCATTCGATTAAAAGGACATGGAACCTCTCCCCTGGATTTAGCCCGTTCTACCTATGAAGAATGGCATTCTTCCTTAAATAGAGGTATCGCTTGTATGCGTGCCCGCTGTGAGAAAATTTTCTTATGCGGTTTTTCAGCAGGTGGATGTCTTGTGCTTTCTGCTTCCGCAAACAAGCAGGAACAGATAGAGGGCATTATCAGTATTTCGGCCCCTTTAAAACTGCAAAACTATGCTATCAACCTTGTCCCAACAATTTCTACCCTAAACTTAGTTCTTAAAAAATTTGGAGGTAGTGGATGGGAATTGTTTGACCATCATCCAGAAAACCCACACATCAACTACTCAAAAAACCCTCTCGCAGGACTACAACAACTTTGTCTCCTTATGGAAAAGACAGAAGAACTTCTCTCTCAGGTAACCCTACCCGCACTCATTATTCAAGGGTCCAACGATACCACCGTTAACCCGGATAGCGCCAATATCATTTTTCAATCTATTGCTTCAGAACAGAAAAAACTTGTGTTTTTCAACCGTACCCGTCATGGAATTCTTAACGGTCCCGGAAGTGAAGAAATCTTTGCAACTGTAAACCAATTTATAAAAGAAATATCAGAAAGAAAAAATATAACACATTAAATTTACAGGAGGAAAAATGTTTGACTATCTAATGACGGAAGAACAGATAAAACTCAGGGACGAAGCACGAGCCTTTGCCAAATCCGTCCCTCGCGAACTCATCCTTGACATGGACGCAGAAAAAATACAATTTCCTCGCGAATTCCTCCAGGACGCCGGAAAAAGAAATCTATTAGGTATTCGCATTCCGAAAGAATACGGTGGTCGTGGTTTGAAATGGGTCGATGACATTATCGTGGCTGAGGAAATAGGGGTTGCCAGTTATTCATTAGCCTGTCTTTGGGGCGTTGGTGGAGATATTGTTGCGGAGGCCATCGTTGAATTTGGTTGTGAGGAATTAAAAAAAGAAGTCGTTGTTCCTCTCCTGAAAGGAGAAGTATGTGCCGCAGAATGTTTAACCGAACCTCGTGGGGGTTCCGACTTCTTTGGCACAACAACCAAAGCAAGAAAAGTAGGAGGGGACTGGATTATTACTGGACAAAAACGATTTATTGTAGGGGCTGAAGGGGCCGACTGGTTCATGGTTTACGCTGTTACTAACCCCGAAGGACAAGAACACGAACGGCTAACCTGCTTCATGGTGCCCCGCACAAAAGGAGTTGAAACCAAATATCTGTACGGGCTTATGGGCGTTCGTGGTGGAGGTGCAGGAAGATTAATCCTAAACGAAGTCAAAGTCCCTGAACGCTACGCTCTTAACGGAATACACGGTGGTTTTGATGTATTTGTTCGGAATATGATACCCGAACGATTAGGGACCTCCGCCATGACCATTGGTTCGGTTCGTCCAGCAATAGAAATCGCTACAAGATACACAGCCCGACGGAAAGCCTTCGGACAGCCTATTGCTAACTTTCAGGCGGTCGGTTTTAAGGTTGCAGATAGCGTAATGCTAATCGACGCATCCCGCGCGATGGTTTACAGCACTGCACGAGCAGTGGACTCCGGTAAGGTCCATTCCGGTAGAGTCCGGCGTATGATTTCACAAACAAAAAAATTCGTTACAGAGTCCGCATGGACCATAGCCAACAACTGTATGCAGGTATTAGGGGGTATTGGATATACAAATATTTATCCATTAGAGCGTATTGTCCGTGATATTCGCTTATCTATGATTTGGGTGGGAACAAATGAAATCATGGATTTAATTATCCAAAACGAGTGGTACAAAGAATGTCTGCGTCCTACTTCCGAAGAAACTACACGAAATGTTGAACTCGATGCACCCCAATCTGACCAAACCGACGAAAAAGTGTTTGACTAAGTCCGACCTGACCGACTCGTCCGACAAAAATTGATTATCCCACATCCATTTCTTTAAAATAATACTCGGGAAGGTATCGGTGAATGAAAACCTTATATCCTTAGGAAAAAAAATAGTGGAAACGGCTTCCATTTAGAAGATGAGAGGGACCTTTTCTACTCATAACCCTTTATGTGGAGTTTCCTTATGTGTCTGAGAAAAACTTCCTTTCGATTATTTATTCTTCTTATCCTTCCTTTCATTATCTTTCCCATTTTCCCAGGGTGTAAATCAGAATCATTAGTTCCAGAACGAGTGGTACCGGACGAATATGCAAGTGGCAACCATCAACCGGGACTTCATGGAGATACATTACCCAAACCATTCCGGATAACAGTTGAAAGTGCTATTCAGCAAGGTTTACTCGGTGGACAGGGAAGTCGTTATGGTGTAGGTGGTGTGCGTGTTTTATTCAAAGTAGTAAACCCAGACACAGGTGCGGTCTTTGTCAAAACAAACAACAGTACAGAGGAAGTTATTACCGATGCGGGAGGGTCTGCAAGTGCTACTCTGAAGTTGGGGAATTGGTGTGGTGATATATGGGTAGAAGCGAGTTTGCCCGATTTCCCCAATGTAAAACCTACCCGTTTAAGGGCCATTGGGGGTGTCGAACCAATTCTATCCACAAAAGAAACCCTAGCGGGTGGAACTGTAGACTCCTTTGGTTTACGGTTAGTAAATAGTGATAATACCCCTGCTCAAGGAGTTGAGGTATATTTCCGGGCCGAGGGTTCCTCCAAAGGGGCTTCCATGAAAAACTCCTATATGATAACAGATACCGAAGGGAAGGCCGTCACTTCCTGGAAACTGGGAACTGAAACGGGATTGAATTATGCCTCTATAGAAATTCGAGATACACGCCCAAATATTACACCTCGCGACCGATTTGATGCTCGTTCCTTAGAATTCAAAGTAATGGGCATGAATAAATGGGGGCTTCTCATTACCCTTTTAGGGGGGCTGGCTGTATTTATTTATGGTATGACCCAGATGTCGTCCGGAATACAGTTAGCCGCTGACCGTAAACTGAAAGCAATCTTACAATTCATGACACAGAACAGGGTTGCCGCACTTCTCGCAGGAACCCTTACAACAGCCCTTGTGCAATCCTCTTCCGCAATTACCGTGATGACTGTCGGATTTGTAAATGCAGGACTTTTATCATTGAAACAAGCCATTGGTGTCATCTACGGGGCAAATATAGGGACAACCATCACCGCACAATTAATTGCGTTTCGATTGGAGAATATGGCTTTACCTGCAATTGCTATCGGACTTGTTATGCTATGGGTACCCAAAAGTGCAAAAATGCGTGCCTTCGGACAAGCCATTCTCGGTTTCGGACTGCTATTCCTCGGTCTGAATATTATGTCCGATGTTCTCAAACCCTTACGCTATAGCCCTGAATTTATCCAATGGTTCCATAAATTTGATTGTTCTCCAGATGCAAACGGGGTTATGCCAATAGTCCCAACATTTCTGTGTATATTGGTAGGAACGATTACAACCTGCATCATACAATCCAGTAGTGCTACTGTAGGTCTTACCCAGGCATTATGTGCTCAAGGATTAATTAACTTCTATACCGCTGTGCCCATAATCCTGGGAGATAATATTGGTACAACTATAACAGCGAACCTCGCAGCCATTTCTGCAAATCGCAATGCCAAGCGTGTTGCATTAGCCCATACTTTTTTCAACCTACTGGGAACATGTATTATGTTCGGACTCTTCTTTGTTCCTCTATGGAAAGGACAACCTATATTCTTAGGTTTTATAGATTGGATTACACCCGGAAATGTATTCTCCGAACACCCTGAGAATATTGTCCGTCACGCGGCTAATTCCCATAGTTTATTCAACATCACTATGGCTTTCTTATTCTTACCTTTTATTAATCTTCACGCGAGGCTTTGTATGTTCGTAGTTCCTACAACAAGAGAGGACCGTGAAACCGTACTTGAATATCTCGAGCCAAAACTGCTCAGTTCCCCATTGATTGCATTAGAACAAGCCGTTAAAGAGGTTACCTACATGATTCGCAAAGGACAAAATTCTTTGAACGATGCTTGCGATTTATTCTGCAATGGGAACGAAGACCTCGTCGAACGCATCCAAGAAAGGGAGGAACTTATCGACCGATTGCAACACGATATAACAGAATATCTCGTTGAATTATCCCGTAAAGAGTTAGAACCTGCAGAGTCCAAGTTAATCCCTGCATTAATTCATGCTGTTAACGATGCGGAACGATTAGGAGACCACGCAGAATCCTTTATTGAATTACACAATTTGCTCAAACAAAATGAACTGAGATTAACCCCATCCGCATTAAACGAAATTCATGAAATTCAACGCCATCTAAACACCCAGTTAGAATTCCTTTTCCAGGCACTTGAAAAACACGATCTTGATGCTTCCAATAAATCTATTTTCACAGGCGGAAAAATTCAGGAACTGATTTATGAATTCACAGAAAATCATGTTCGCCGCCTGGATACAGGCGAATGCTCTGTAAAAGCAGGGGTTGTCTTCTTAGACGCATTAGGTCATCTGGAACGCGTTAGCGACCATATTGTAAACATTGCAGAGCGTGCGGAAATTATACTGAATGTTATTCGATAACGATAAATGGAATCAAATACATGAAAACAGCCTGTTGGCTTGGTCCGCGTAGAATAGAAATCATCGAACGACCTAAGCCGGAACCAAAACCCGGTGAGGTTCTTGTTCAGGTAGAATCTGTTGGCGTATGTGGTTCCGATATTCATTACTATTTAGAAGGAAAAATAGGCGACCAGGTTGTAACACCTCCACTCGTTTTAGGTCATGAATTTGCAGGAATCGTTTGCGAAACAAACGAAGCGAAATATAAACATCTTCTAGGTAAACGCGTTGCGGTAGAGCCGGGTATCGGTTGTGGTACATGCGAGTTTTGCAGAACAGGACATTATAATGTCTGCCCTGAAATGCGATTTTTAGGAGGACCCGGTTGTGATGGAGCCTTATCAGAATATATAGCCGTGCCTGCAGAATATTGTTTCCCCGTACCAGAAACCATGACACCTCCTATGGCCTCAATGGTAGAGCCTTCTGCAGTGGCTTTACATGCTGTAGAATTAGCCTCCGTACTCCCCGGGGAAACAGCCCTCATCGTAGGATTGGGTTCTATTGGTCTATTAACCGCACAAATCCTATTGAATAGTGGAGTCTCACAGGTCGCCGGAATCGACATCATCCCATATCGTACCGCTATCGCAAAACAACTCGGTGTTCACCAAACATTTACATCCCCCATAGAAAACAATATTGAAGAAAGTATCTCCTGGATTCAGCAAATAACGGATAACCGTGGATTTGATATCACCTTTGACTGCACGAACCGTTCCGAAGGGCTAATTATTGCCTGTCGAGGAACACGTCCCGCAGGTCGCTCTGTGCTTGTTGGTATTTCCGGCGAAGATTACGACCGCATCCCTGTCAGTATTGCTCGACGGCGTGAACTGAGACTCCAGTGGTGTCGACGATTCCGTTATAACTTTCCTGCTACTATTAAACTAATGGAGCAGAAAAAAATCCTCGTAGAGAATATACTAACACATCATTTCACACCAGACCAGACACAAACTGCATTTGAGAGGGTGGCCAATACAAAAGACAATCTAATTAAAGCCTCTATTGACTGGATTTAAAAAACAAATCCTTTTTTGTCCTCTATATTTTTCAAATGTTGTAAAAGGCCACTCTACACGAGATATTTATCCCCCGAGCAATTCTCGACAAACCTCATTTAACAATTTTCCATCAACAAGTTCGCCCAATTCCTTCTTCATAGCCCCTGTCAATTTCCCCGCATGATTTATCTCCGGATGTTCTGCAAGATACTGCTTAACTCGTTGCACAACTTCATCACGACTCATTTGCTTCGGGAGAAATTCTTCAATAACTGCTATTTCCTTTTCCAATTTGGTTACTTCATCCATCTTCCCTAACTGCTTATAGGTTTCAATACTCTCTTTGCGTTTCCGCACCTCACTACGCAAAGCAGAAACACATTCATCGTCCGACATTTCCTCACTACGCGATATCGATTTTTCTTTCAATAATAATGCAGATTTGACCATTCGCAAAGTTTCCAGACGAACCGTATCCCTATCTTTCATCGCTTGCTTCATCGCTTCCTGAACGGTATTCATAATACCCATAACGAAATCTCCTCTTAATGATTATCCGTAATCGATTTGCTTCTGCGATTATATATCAATTTTATATACATTACCAAAAGATTAAAGGATAAAAAAAACGAACAAATTATACAAAAGAAGAAACAGATAAAAAACCGCTGCATACCAATTGTTTTTTCTACATCTATCTTTCATCCATCAAAAGGGATTTATCCTCTCAACTATCTTTCCAACAATCATTTAATCCAATGCAAGGCAAAATATCCCCCTTATTTATAGAGTATGTTATAAAGGATATAGATATGAAACAGAAGATCTCTTCAACTTACTACTGGTGGAAAAAGTTACAGTCATTTTTTTCGATTCGTAATAATCCCGCTTCGAAAATAAAAACTATTTCCCGCCCGTCTTTGATTTTCAATACACCCAATGCCTTTCCCCATAGTTTCATTCCTCTACCCGACAATGTTCCTTTCCAAATGCTGGAGGTATATCGTTACTTGCGGGATAACATTCCGGACCTATCCGACGCTGTCTGGACATGGAAACGGCTCTGCAATACAGGTTTTAAAATCGTATGGTCGGATAAAACCTCCGAACAAGTAAAAAACAGAGCACAAGGAATTATCAACCAGTTGAACCGTCGCATGAACCATGGAGATGGGGGTTTGACAAATCTTCTGGATATTCTCTACACATCCCTTTTCACCTATGGGGCGGGAGCCATAGAAATTGTATTCTCACCGCGGGGGAGCCAAATCTATGATGTGGTCCCAGTAGATGTATGGACCATTCGTTTCCGCTGGGAGGGTGGCCACTGGCAAGCGTATCAGATACATGCGGAAGAGGTCATTCCGCTCCCCCGCGAACACTTTGTTTATATTGCACTGGACCGGGACGGAACAAATCCCTACGGCCGTTCACTGTTTCGTTCATTACCTGCTGTAATACGAATTCAACAAAAACTAATGGACGATATGTCCCGTGCTATGCATAATGCAGGCTGGGCTCGATTGCATGTTCAATACAAACCCGACCCACGCGGAACCAATGAGACGGAAGAAGAGTATCAAAATCGTATGGACACAAATCTGGAACAGATTCGGGCCCAGATGAGCAATTTAGGAGTTGACCAGAATGTCGTGACTTTTGACAACATTGATATATCCGTTGTTCAGGGAGGACAACGTTTCCCGGCTTACTACGACACCCAGCGAGCCATTGAAGAACAAATTATTACAGGCACACACATGATGCCCATTTTATTAGGTCGAAATTATGGCACGACAGAAACCTATGGAACCGTTCAATATGAAATAATGAACCGACAAGTAGATACGATTAATCAATCCATTGCACACATCTTAGAAAAGATTTATAACCTTGAACTGTCAATGCATGGGCTCCGGACAGAATTTTGCGTCCAACCCAACTTAAATAGCACCGCCGATACCCTGAAAAAATCATT
>Ga0116210_1000651_pt1 | contig 32735 bp, 25 predicted proteins | sample TshhotsprinmetaG_FD_94483 | JGI IMG/M metagenome (GOLD analysis project Ga0116210, IMG submission 94483) | Hot spring microbial communities from South Africa to study Microbial Dark Matter (Phase II) - Tshipise hot spring metaG | ecosystem: Environmental > Aquatic > Thermal springs > Hot... | reverse complement strand
GTCTCCCCCTGCGGGTTCTGCAGGCAGAGCCATTCCTCGAAGCCCTCCCGCGTGGTCCCCTCCGCGAAGTACCAGTCGCTGCGGGCCTCCTGCGCGCCCAGCACGCAGTGGCCGCCGGTCCAGTCCGCCAGCCGCCTCATGTCGCGCAGGTGCACCGTCATGCGCGCGGGATCGAGGGTGACGTCCTTCCCCCCGGAGGCCAGCACCCTCGCCGTGGACTCGAGCATGATGCGCAGGGCGTTGTACGGGTACCCGGTGTTGCGCGTGCCGTCATGGTAAGGACTGGTATTCTCCCCGAAGGGGGTGTCCGGGTCATGCCTCCCGTAGCCGCTGACGGGGAGGAGGACGTGTTTGGCGGCGTACCAGTCCAGCGCCACGGGGTCCGTCCCCGCCAGCAGGATGTCGGTGCGCACCGCCTTCGAGTAGGGCCCCTCCGGGCCGGCAGGGTGGGAGGGGCTCACCCAGATGGCGTCCAGGATGTTCAGGCAGGGGTAGATGACCTCGTTCATCATCCTCCCCATGAAACCGTTGAAGATGAGGTCGTGGTGGACGTTGGTGGTCATGTGGATGCTGGGCACCCCCATGAAGTTCTTCAGGCAGGCGGTGACGCCCGTCGCGTTGTGCGACTTCAGCACGGGGACGTTGATGAGCTTCATCCTGCCCTTGTCGTAGCCGCTCCCCGTCCAGATGCCCCGTCGCAGGGAGACGCAGGTGCCCCTGCCGGTGATGAACTTGGGATAGGAGACGTTGTTGCCCAGGTTCACGTATCCCTGCCGGAAGTCGCCGGCGTCGAACTCCCCCACCAGGTTGTCGGTGAAGGACCACCAGCTCGAGGAGGAGACGCGGGAAGGATCACCGAAGGAGTCCACCACCGCCTGGAAGGACTGGCGGGTGTCCTCGGCGTTGTTCCTCACCTGGGTGTAATCGGGGCCTCCCTCGCAGTTCTCCACCACCACCACCTCGCCGGTGAAACCGTCCGGATGCCGCAGGACGGCGGCGATGAGCCCCTTCACGACGTCGGTGTTGGTCATGCCCCTCTGGTCGAAGGCCGCGTTCACCTTGATGAGCACCACGTCGTCGCGGGCGATGAGCCCGCCCGGGCCCGCGCCGTCCCCGTACCTGTCGCTGCGGTAGAGGAAGAGCCCGCCCTCGCCCATGAAGCGTACCAGGGCGTCCACTCCCGCGTGATAGGGGCTGCCCGGCACCGGCCGCGGGACGTGGTTGACCACGAAGATATCGTGCGCCGTGGAGGGATCGGAAGCCTGCCAGGTCGCGGGAAGCAGGGAAGCCGCGCGCGCGCGGGCCGCGGCGAGGTCCGGCAGTGAGGCCACCGCCTCCGCCGGCGCCTGCCCGCCCAGCGAAAGCGGCAAGACGGCCAGGAAGAGGAGGAGCAGCGCGGGTATCGCCCTCGCCCTGCCCTTGAGCGCCTGCCTGCACGAGGCCGCGCACCAGGCGCCTCCCAGGGCAAGCAACCACCAGGAATGCGCCATGGCCGCCTGCTGGCAGGGGTAACGCAGGCGCGAGGGCTTGCGCCCGCTCCTCGCCAGCAGCCACAGCAGGCAAAGGAGAGAGAAGAGCGGATAGGAATATTTTCCCAGCGCAGTCGCGACGCGCCGCAGCGCGCCCCCCTCATCCTCTTTTTTACCGCGACACGCGTCCTTCATGTCCTCGATTCCGCGCGGCCGCAAGCCGCCTCACCGCCCCGCTTACGCCGTTCACCCCTGCCTTCAAGTATAGCAATCCCCCCTCGCGGGCGCAGCGGCGGAGAGGCGCGCGTCTCGCGCACGTCGGAAGCCGGCGACGCGAACCGTCACAACCCGTACCTGACGAAAGCGGCGACCGCGGTAAGCTGGCGGAACCACAACTGGGTGAGGAAAGCGTAGGCGTAGAGGAGGATGCCTTGTCCCTTAAGGATCCCCAGTTCCCGCCTGGCCGCAAAGACCGCGCCCGCCCCCACCAAGCCGGGGTAGAGGCTGGACACGCAGAGAAAGGCGGCGAAGGGAAGCCATCCCACCTTGCCGAGGGCGAAGAGGGCCGCCGCCACGGCGTAGGAGAGCAAGCCTATGGCCGGCGCCAGGTTCACGAAAAGCCAGAAGGTGGGCAGCTGCACCATCCCCAGGTACCCGTAACGGGGCCTGAAAAGCATGTCCCTTCCCGACCACATGGCCTCGGCCACGCCCTTACGCATGCGGCTGTATCCCCGGAAGTGCTCCCGCCAGCTGCGGGGAAAGCCCCTCCGCAGGGTGACCTGGGGAAGGAGCACGAACCTGTAACGCCTTCTTTCCGCGCGCAGCAGGCGGTGCAAGCGGATGGTCATGTCCATCTCCGCCTCGGTGACGGAAAGGCCCGCGCGGAACCCGCCCGCTCTCAGGAGGTCGTCCTTGCGGTAGACGATAAGCGAGCCCGACATCACGGAAGGCCCGCCCAGGTAGGGTGCGCCCGCCAGGTAACCCAACTGCAGGCGCAGGGACTCCATGAAGGAAAACCTGGCTATGCGCCCGCCGGGGAGGAGGTAATTCTCCTCCATCTCGGAGGGGATCTCCACCCCCATGACCGCGGCGGTTTCCGATCCCCCCTCCATGAAGGGTCTTATCAGGCAAAGCAAGGCATCTTCCTCCAGGCGGGGCCCCCTGTCTAGGACGGCGAAGAGGGGGTAACGCGACAGGTTGAGGGCGAGGTTGAGGGCGTGGCCCTTCTCTCCTTCCATCTCGGCGAGAACCAGGCGGCGGTCCCCGCTCTGGTACAACGCCGCCGGTTCCGGCGACGGCAGGAACCGCCTGTACACCCTGTCCATGCGCCGGAGGTAGTACGCTTCCGCGACCCCCCGAAGCCTCTCGTCCCCACGGCGGGCGAAGAGGATCAGCTCCAGGTGCGGGAAGCGTTGGCCCAGCAGGTGGTCGATCCACTGCACCGCATCCCCGTCAACCGCGTCCAGGTGAGCGACCAGGGTGACCGGGGGCACCAAGGTGCTGCGCGTAAGGCGGTGCGCCTCCTCGAGATATCCCATGTTTTTCCATTTCAGGGCCGCCCCGTGCCCCAGCGCCAGGTGCAGCAGATGGATGCTGTAGATGAAGAAATAATAGGAGATGGCTATGTAGACCAGCAGATGGTAAACGCTCACTCGCTTCCCCGTTCCCGTCTCTCATCCCCTGGGCCGGCGCTCGCTTCCGCGTTCCCTCCGCCGTCCTTGTCGCCCCCCGGTGCTGCGGCTTCGCGCTCCGCTGCCCTCTTCCTCGCCTCTTCCAGCTCGGGATGCTCAACGCCGGCCAGGAGGGACAGGAAACCCTCCACCACCGCCCTTTCCCGGGAACGGCCGAGAAAGTCCGCGATGCAGCCGACCCTCCCCATCTCGGCCAGGCGCCGCACCGCCTTCTCCTTGCCGCGGTCGACGCGGCCTTCCCGCATCTCCATGGCCAGTTTCTCCAGCAACCCGGCCTCCTCCAGGGCCTGCGCCGCCGTCTCGCGCGCGAACCTGTCCCCGTCCCACAGCGCCGCCTCCAGCGCCCTCTCGCCCCGCTCGCCCAGCTCCTGCAGGGCCGAGGCCGCGTTCTGCCTCACCCACCAGGAGGTGTCGCGCAGGGCATCCGCCAGCGCCAGGGCGTCATCCCCGTCACCCAGCAGCCCCAGCGCCTTAGCCGCCTGGCAGCGCACCTCCCACGCCGGGTCCTTCAACGCCTGCCGCAGGGCGGGGCGTGACGCGCGGTGCCTGAGCCTGCCCAGGGAGGAGGCGGCCCGGGCGCGCACGTCGATCTCGGGATCGCGCAGGGCCCCCTCCAGGAGCAACGCTTCCTCGTTTCCTCCCACCGTCCCCGCAACCTCCGCGGCGAAGGCGCGGCAGGCCGCGTTGCCCTCCTGGAGCAGCTCGCAGAGCACGAGGTGGCATTCGTCGCCCATCTCCTCCATGGCCTCCGCGATCTTCTCCTGCGCCCAGCGATCGCCCGCCCCCAGCATCTCGCACATGGCCCGGAGGGCCGGCAGCGTCCCTATCCTCCCCAGGGCGAAGAGGGCCGCTTCCCTGACCTCCTCCCTGCGGTCTGAAAGCAGGTCCTTTAAAGGACCGACCGCCTCCGGATCACCTATCCTGCCCAGGCGGCGCGCGGCATCGGACCTCCGGGGCTTCGAGTGCGAACGGAGCTGGCGCAACCTCTTATCGGCGTACCCCCTTATGCGGTAGACCTGTATTACCTGTTCCTTCCATTCCCCCTCGGCTTCGTCGCCCATTCTCAGGAGGACTTCCTCCAGCGCGGCGGAATCCGGCTGTGGGAGCAGCGCGCGCAGCGTGTCCTCGGGCCCCAGCTTGGGGAGGGCGGCGTAGAGAATGGTTTCGTAGTTGCGCATGGTCTCCAGCCTGCGCGCCCGCAGGTAGATGCCGATGATGCGCACCAGGAGGTAGAAGGCGCTGGCCGCGAGGGCGACGACGATGAAGAGAAGGAGGTAGAAGAGGATCGTTCCCATGCGTCTACCCGTGCCGTCCTTTCTTTCCCTTGTAACACGCCACCTGCAAGCCAACCGTTATATTATCGTAATATTATAATGTTCTTTCATCCCGGGCGCGGGAAAAGGGCTGGCGCGCACGCCGGGATCCGGGCATGGAAAGGAATGGCAAGATGGTCATCGACGCGCATACTCATCTCTTCTCCCCGCGCGCCAGGGAGCGCCCCGCCTCGGTCAGCGAGGAGGAGGTGGCTTTCCGCCTCATGTTCGGGCACGGCGGGCAGCGCATGGTCACACCGGAGGAGCTGCTGGGGGAGATGGACGCTTCCGGGGTGGAGAGGGCGGTGCTCTGCCCCTTCCCCTGGACCACCCCGTCCTGCTGCGCGGAGAACAACGACTACCTGCTGGAGACCGCCAGGGCCCATCCGGACCGCTTCATCCCCTTCGCGGTGATCAACCCCGCGCACGGCGGCGAGGCCCTGGCCGAGGCCCGGCGCTGCCTGGAAGCGGGGGCGCGCGGCCTGGGAGAGCTGCACGCCCAGCCCCAGGGCTTCGACCTCCTGGACGAGGCGCTGCTCGCTCCCGTGGTGGAGCTGGCCATGGAATACGACGCGCCGCTGCTCATCCACGTCAACGAGCCCGTGGGCCACGTATATCCCGGCAAGGGGCCCGTGACCCCGGAGGTGATCTACCGCTTCGTGCTCGCCTTCCCGGACGTGAAGCTCATCCTGCCGCATTGGGGAGGCGGCCTCCCCTTCTACGAGCTGATGCCGGAGGTGGCGGAGGCCTGCCGCAACGTGTGGTACGACAGCGCCGCCTCCCCCTTCCTCTACAGACCCTCGATCTACCGCCTGGCCTCCGAAGCGGCCGGCCCACACAAGATCCTCTTCGCCACCGACTACCCCCTGCTCCCCTACCCGCGCACCCTGGCCGACGCCGCGGAGGGGATGGGGGACGACCCCGCCCGGGAAGCGATCATGGGCGGGAACGCCGCGCGCCTCTTCGGCATCGCATAAGGAGGCGCCGAAAGCGGCGCACCCGTGTACGGCAAAGCCCCTGGAAAGGGAAGGGATGTCCGCGGTGCCGCGCCTCGGCGGCTGCCGCCCGCGCCGCCAGGCCGCAGGCGGAGGTATCTTCCGCGCGGGCGCATCTGCCGATATACTTACCGGCGCGGCGCCCCGCCCGGGGAAGGGCAGGGACGCGGAGGGGGCGGAGGGAGGAGATGGGTGCCGCGGGGATGAATATAGAATAGAACGCCTAAGAGAAGGAGAGCAAGCAATGTCAACCGCGAAGAAGGCGAGTGCCGGGCGCAAGAGGCGCCATGGCTTCCGTTTCCCGCTGACGGCATGCATCCTCATCCTGGCCGTGATCCTCTCCGCGGCGGGATGTTCCGCCGCCAAGCCCAGCGACGGGCAAGAGCCGTTCCCCGAGCCGGAAAAACCCGCCGTCAACCCCCTCACCGGCGAGACGGTGCCCTCCTGGGAGGTGGTCATGCGCCGGCCTCTGGCGGTGAAGGTCGAGAACGATCCCAAGGCCAGGCCGCAGAGCGGCATCATCGACGCCGACCTGGTCTTCGAGGAGCTGGTGGAGGGCGGGGTCACCCGCTTCATCTGCATCTACCTCTCCAAGGAACCGCAGGTCATCGGCCCCACGCGCAGCGCCAGGCCCTCGGACATAGACATCACCTACTTCTTGAATCCCCTACTCATCTGCAGCGGGGGAGCCCGGGAGGTGATGTCCATGATCAGGGCCTCCGGGATGAAGTACATCGAGGAGGACGACACCCATTTCTGGCGGGACCGTTCCCGGCGGGCGCCGCACAATCTCTATACCAGCAGCGAGCTCCTGCGACGTTACCTCGCGGAGACCGGTGACGATTACCATGGACTCCTGGAGAGCGGTCTGGTCTTCACGGCGACGGGGGAAGGGGGCGATTCCGGAGAAGAGACCTCCGGCGGCGAGGGGGAGGGCGGGAGCGTCATGGTCTCCACGGCCACCACCATCGAGATACCCTACAAGGCCCCCGCATGCGTCGCCTCCTACCAGTACGACGCCGCGAGCGACACCTACCTGCACTCCATCAGCGGCGCTCCCCACAATGACCTCACCACCGGAAAGCGGGTGGCGCCGCGCAACGTCATCGTGCAGTTCGTGACCACGAGCAGGAGCGGCATCCGCGACGTCACCGGGTCCGAAACCCCCAACATGCAGGTCATCGGGAGCGGGAAGTGCCTGGTCTTCTCGGGAGGAGAGGTGCACCACGGCACCTGGAAGAAAGCCAACCGGTCATCCCCCACCCTCTTCCTGGACGAGAAGGGGAACTTGATACCCCTGCGGCCGGGCCAGACCTGGATCCACCTGGTGACCGAGGACATCGGCGCCACTTACAAGTAGGGGGAAGGGCACGCCCCGCTCGCGCCCGCCCTAAGCCCTCAGGGGATACGCAGCCTGCCGGAACGCTTCGCCCGCCGGTAATACCACGCCCCGTGCAGGTTCTGGTAAGACCAGGCGAGCCTTATCAGCCAGGGCAGGCGGGGGATCCAGAAACCGTCCGGCGGGTCCTCGGCGGGGGCCAGGCGGCCGGGCTGTACCTCGGCCGTCGCGATACCCTCCCCATCCTCCCGGGACAACCCGGCCAGAACCTCGCCGGTGGCGTCCACTATCATGGTCTCGCCCAGGAAACAAGAACGGTAGGGCAGGCCGGGGAGGAGGGGCATGCGCGCCACAAAATCCTCCGCATGCGCCGCGTGGATCACCGGCACCCCCAGCATGCGCGCCATGCGCACCGGCGTCTCGCGCATGATCTCCAGGTTGCGGCGGCGGGCGCTCCCCTTGCCGGGAAGGGGTATGGCACGGTCGGGCACCGTCCACCAGCAGGAGCCCCCCACCAGGAGGTCCACCTTGCCCCGCAGCCGGTGCACGGTGCGCGTGCGCACCAGCTCCCAGCACAGCGCGGCCCCCACCGGCCCCAGCGGGGTTTCCAGGATGCCGTCGTCCTTGCCGCCCAGGTAATAGCAGTTCTCCCACATGGTGGGCTGGTCTTTCTCATGCACGGCGTAGCCGCCGTCGGGGAAGGCGAGCACGAAGGCGTTGTAGTTGTCGCCGCCCCGCGAGGCGATGAAGGACCCTCCCACGTAACCGCCGTGGCGCCGCGCAGCGCCCCGCAGCATCTCCAGGGCCTCTCCCTCGAAGGGAAGGGCCGCTCGCAGCATGTCGGGGTGGAAGGCTACGCCGCTGGTGAAGAACTCCGGGAGGATGACCATCTCGCATCCCCGCCCGAAGGCCTCGTCCACCAGCGACGCGGCCTGCTCCAGGTTGCGGTCCACGTCCGCCAGCCGCGCCGTCATCTGCACCGCCGCCACCTTCATCTTCCCCGTACCTCCGCGTGAGTTCTCAGGCAAAGACGCCGGAGAGGATCAGCTCCGGCAACTCCCGCAGGCTCGCGATCACCGGGCAATCCGGGTTGTCCGCCATCCCCCAGCGGTCCAGTAGCACCGGGTGGATGCCCGCCGCGCGAGCCCCGAGCACGTCCGCGTAGTAGTGGTCTCCCACGTGCACCGCCTCCCGCGGCTCCAGCCCCAGGCGGTCCAGGGCCGCCTGGAAGATGGAGGCCTCCGGCTTGATGCGCCCCAGGTTGGCGGAGCTTATGACGAACTCCAAGAAGGGGCTGAGGCCGAGGTGGTGGCAGAGGCCCGGAAGGCGCACGTCCCAATTGGAAATAATACCCATATGAAGCCCCATCTCCCGCAGCCTCTCCATGGCGGGGATGACGTCCGGGTAAAGGGCCCAGCGGTCGCCCTTGCCGAACTCGTCGTAGAGCTCCCTTCCCAGGGCGGGAGGCGAGGGCCCCCCCACCTCCTCCACCGCCAGGGCGTACATCTCGCTCCACATGGCCGCCGCCTCCTCCTCAGAGGCCCAGAAAGTGTCGTCGGCCCAGTAGCGTTCCTCGTAGTAGCGTTCCGCCCTCTCCAGCCCCTTCCTCACCGCCTCGAGGGGCGGGTGGTACCCGTGCCCGGCGAGTACCTCCGCGCACACCTCCTCCACGGAGGGATGCGGCAGCAGCAGGGTGTTCCCGGCGTCGAAGAACACGGCCTTCACGACCTCGTCGCCTGACGCAGTCAAGAAGCTCACCTCCACCGAAATTGTACCAGGAAGCCACGACGGCGGGGCGGCCTCCTCCGCCACGAGCCCCGCGAGCCGCACGGCTTTCCAGGCCCCTAACCGTCCCCTTATCACTTCCCGCCCGGGAACCTTTACAATGGTCACATGGAATTACGGCTTGCGGCAGCGGTTGCGGCGGGAAAGGCGACCACCTGGGCGTCGCGCCGCCTGGGACTGGGGGCGGGCTCCAACTTCCCGGGCAAGGTCATGCTGCGCCTTCACCCGCGCGCCCCGGAGGAGATGGCCGCCCGCCTGCCTCGCGGGTGCGTGCTGGTCAGCGGCACCAACGGCAAGACGACCACCTCCAACCTCCTGGCGGCCATGCTGCGCGAGGGAGGCATGTCGCCCGTGCACAACCGGGTGGGGGCCAACCTCGTCACCGGCATCACCGCCGCCCTGGCCCAGGCCTCGGACCTGGCGGGAAACCCGCGGGGAGACATCGGCCTCTTCGAGGTCGACGAGGCGACCCTGCCCGCTGCCGTCACGCGCCTGCGCCCGCGCCTGGTAATCATCACCAATCTCTTCCGCGACCAGCTCGACCGCTACGGCGAGCTGGAAACCCTCGCCCGCAAGATGGACGGCGCCCTGGGCACGCTTTCCCCCGACGCCAAGGTACTCCTCAACGCCGACGATCCCCTGGTGGCCTCGCTGGGGAAGGAAAGCCCCGCCTCCCTCTATTACTACGGCATCGAATGCGAGGAGGTCACGGAAGCCTCCCTGCGGCACGCCGCCGATTCCAAGCACTGCCGCACCTGCAGGACGGCGCTCTCTTTCTCCGCGCATTACTTCGGCCACATGGGCAAATACTTCTGCCCACGTTGCGGCTCCTCTCGCCCCGAGACACACTTCTCCGCCGTGCGCGTGAGGCCGCGGGGCACAGCGGGCAGCGAGGTCTCCCTCTCCACGCCCCGATGGGAGGCGGACCTCGACCTCGGCCTCCCCGGGATCTACAACGTGCATAACCTGCTGGCCGCCGCGGGGGGCGCCTGCCTTCTCGGCCTGGGCCGCGAGGAGGTGACGCGAGGGGTTGCCGGCTATGCCACCGCCTTCGGCAGGGGGGAGCGCATCCCCGTGGACGGGCGCGAGCTCTTCCTAGTGCTCTCGAAGAACCCCACGGGGTTCAACGAGGTCATCCGCACCCTCAAGGGGGAGGGCACGGGGCTGGTGGTGCTGGCGGCCCTCAACGACCGCATCGCCGACGGGCGCGACGTCTCCTGGATATGGGACGTGGATTTCGAGGAGCTCGCGCCGTTGCCCCGCCACCTGGTCGCCACGGGGACCCGCGCCTACGACATGGCCCTGCGCATGAAGTACGCCGGGCTGGATCCCTCCCGCCTGGAGGTGCACGGCGACCTCAAGGGGGCCTTGCGCGCCGCCCTGGAGCGGGCCCGCGAGGGGGAGACCGTCTACGCCCTCACCACCTATACCGCCACCCTGGACCTGCGCCGCCTCCTCTCGCGCCTGGGCGCCGCCCCCGCTCTCTGGGAAGGGAATTGACGCCATGAAGGGTCTCGACCTGCGCATCTGCCATCTCTACCCCGAGCTCATGAACATCTACGGGGATCGCGGAAACGTCATCGCCCTGGTGCGGCGCTGCGCGTGGCGGGGCATCGAGGTCACGGTGGGGGCCCTGAGCCTCGGCGACCCCCTGGACCCCGGCCGTTACGACCTCTACTTCATCGGCGGCGGCCAGGACCGCGAGCAGATGCTGGTCTGCGAGGACCTCTCCACGGAGAAGGGCGAGGCCCTGCGAGAGGCGGTGGAGGGGGGCGCCGCCCTGCTCTCCATCTGCGGCGGTTACCAGCTGCTGGGAAAGAGCTTCCTCACCTGGACGGGAGAGTACCTGCCCGGCATCTCCCTCTTCGACGTGGAGACGGTGGGTGGCGACACCCGCTTCATCGGCAACGTCGCCGTGCGTTGCGAGCTGGAGGGCGCGGAAGGCGTGCTGGTAGGGTTCGAGAACCACTCCGGCCGCACCCGCCTGGGGCCGGGGTGCCGCCCGCTCGGGAGGGTTCTCAGTGGGCACGGCAACAACGGTGAGGACGGGACGGAAGGCTGCGTCTACCGCAAGGCCGTCGGGACCTACTTGCACGGCTCCCTGCTCCCCAAGAACCCCCGCCTGGCGGACTGGCTCATTCTCAACGCCCTGCGGCGCAGGCACGACCTGGAGGGGCTGCCGCCCCTCGACGATTCCCTGGAGCAGGCCGCGCACGGCGCCGCCCTGGCCCTGGTGCGCAGGGAAAGGAGGCTGCCCGCCAGAGCCGCCAGGAAACGGTCGCCCTGACGGGAGCGGAAAAGGAGCGTGGCATGCGTTACGTGATCATCGGCAACGGGTGCGCGGGCCTGCGCGCCGCCCAGGCCATACGCGAGCGGGACCCCGCGGGCGACATCACCATCGTGGACTGCGAGCGCCATCCCTGCTACTACCGCATGCGCCTGCCGGATTACATCAGCGGGTGGAGGAAGCGGGACTTCGTCTTCATGGTGGCCGAGGATTTCTACCGCGAGAACCGCATCCGTCTCATGGCGGGGGAAGTCGTCACCGCACTGCGGCCCGGACAGCACGAGGTGACCCTGGCCTCGGGCGGATCCCTCGCCTACGACCGCCTGCTCATCGCCTCCGGCGCCCGCCCGCGGGAGCTTGCCGTCCCGGGGTCCGACCTGGACGGTGTGGTCTACCTGCGCACCCTCGATCAGGCGGACGACATCATCCGCCGCGGCAACGAGGCCCACCGGGCCGTGGCCCTGGGCGGAGGGCTGCTGGGGGTGGAGATGGCGCGCGCCTTCAACGAGATGGGGCTCGAGACACATTACCTCATACGAGAGGACCGTTTCTGGCCTCAGATGCTGGACGCCGCCGGATCGGAGCTGGTGGAAGGGGTTCTCAAGGAGAACGGCGTCCTGCTGCGCAAAGAGGACGGGATAGAGGAGATCAGGGGGGAAGGGGGCCGGGTGCGCGGGGTGCTCACCGCTTCCGGGGAGGAGCTGGAAAGCGATCTGCTGGGAGTGGCCATCGGCGTGGTTTCCAACCTGGAGTTCCTGGAGGGGAGCGGGGTGGAAACCGACCGAGGAATCATCGTCGACGACCACTTACGCTGCAACCTGCCGGACATCTACGCCGCAGGCGACGCCGCACAGGCCCTGGATGTCGCATCCGGCGAGCACCGCGTGGTCACCTCCCTGCTCAACGCCCAGCGCCAGGGAGAGGTGGCGGGGACCAACATGAGCGGGGGCGATGCGGCCCTGGAAGGGGTGGTCCCCTACAACGTCATCGTCATCTACAAGCTGCCCGTCGCCTGCATCGGGCTGGACCTGCCGCCCGACGAGGAAGGCTACGAGATCCTCACCGGCGACTATCCTAAGGACGGGAAGTACCGCAAGCTGGTGCTGCGCGACGGCATCCTGGTTGGCGCCACCTTCATCGGGGATATCGGCGAGGCGAGGTTCGCGGAAGCCCTCATCCGCAAGCGCGCCGACCTCTCCTCCTGGCGGGACCGCCTTTTCCGGGAAGACTTCAACCTGCGCCACCTCCCCTGAACCCAGCCGACACCTCAAGGCCAACACTTTGGGGCCTGGCCTCGTCCGTTGCCTTTTACAGACATATCCTGGGGTCAAACCGCGTTCATGTCCGACATATCCTGGGGTCAAACCGCGTTCATGTCCGAGAGGGGTTGTTCTTGGGGATGGAGGGCGTCTCGGCCTTCTGGACGGGCCTTCGCCGCACCTACCCCCCTAAAGCGAGAACCCCGCCCTTCTTCCGGTGTCAACACCCGGGGTCACGCCTCATTCGCTGCCTTTTCCCTCCTTCCGGCCCGGGGCCCTTAGGGGTTGGGGAAGCCGGGGCCGGGGAACAGGGCTCGCTTCGCGATGCGTGGCCCCGCGCAAGCCTTTCCTCGTCCAGCGGACAAACCATTTACGCCCTCTACCGCTGCGCCACACCCGGGCAGGAGGCCGCTTGCGATTTCGCTCGCCCGACCCCCGGCCCAGCATGGTGCAGTTCAGCCAAGGGCCGCTGCGACCGGCCCCGCAGTTCTCCGGGCTGGATAGGAGCAAAATCCTGGGGGCAGGCCTCGTTCATGTCCGGGGTTGGTAAGGGGTTGATCTTCCTGTTGCCTGGATATCCGCTCTGTGCTATAGAATATGAGGAGTTTAAGCCCTTGGACCGAGGCGAGGTGAAAAGGAGGAGATTTAATGGGTGAGCCGAGCGATAAGAGGCCGGTCATCGACGAGGACGAGTGCACGGGTTGCGGGCTTTGCGTGGACGAGTGCCCCAACGACGTGCTCGAGCTGAACGATGACGACGTGGCCTTCGTGGCGCGTCCCGACGATTGCGACGGCTGCGGGACCTGCTCCGAGGAATGCCCCTCCGAGGCCATCTCCATGGAGTAGGGGGCGGAAGTACGGACAGGGGAGCCCGGGCTCCCCTTTTTCCTCTTAAGGAAAAACATGGAAAATAAAGAAAGCGGAGCCTCCAAGGTCAACATCTTCTGGAAAATCCCCATGTTCGAGTTCCTGGAGGCGGATGAGCTGGACCGCCTTCTCGCCCTTTGTGCCACCGAAAAATTCCCCAAGGGGGAGTACATCTTCCTCGAGTGCGACGCTCCCCAGAAGCTGTACGTGGTGGCCAAGGGAGAGGTCAAGCTGCTCAAGCAGACCGAGGACGGAAGGGAGATGATCGTGGAGATGGCCTACCCGGGGGAGATCTTCGGGGAGGAGGCCATCTTCGACGGACAGCCCTACCCCATGACTGCGCAAGCCCTGGACGACGTGGAGGTGCTGACCATCTCCCGCAGTGACTTCTTCGCCTTCATGCGCGACAACCCTGACCTGGCCCTGGAGATCATCACGGAGCTCGGGGCGCGCCTGCGCGAGGCGCAGAACACCATCCGCGCCCTGGCCATGGAAAGGGTGGAATGGCGCATAGCGCGCGTCCTGCTCATGCTCTCGCGCAAGGCGGGGACGGTGGAGGCGGATGGGGTGAGCATCGACCTCCCCCTCACCCGCCAGGACATCGCGGACATGGCCGCCACCACGGTGGAGACGACCATCCGCGTCCTCTCCAACTTCAAGAAGCTGGGCCTGGTGGACACGGAGAAGGGCAAGATCATCCTCCGGGACAAGAAGAAGCTGGATGAAATGGTGAGCGAGGGATGCTCGCATATCTGAAGCGGGCAAGGAGAATGGCGGCACGAGACGCCAGCCCGGCATGCTTGCCGAACGCGGCGGGACAAAGGGGGGAATCCCGGATATGTTGACCCTCCCCTCCCCACGAGTGAAATCCGTACTTTCCCAGGCCAAAGCCAGCACAGAATATCACCCTCCTGTTTTCGCAGGGCAAGGAAGCCGGGGACATAACGCAACCCGTGTCTGACGAGGGTCATACCCAACGCCCGCCCGCGCATTGTAACTTGGGACTGGTGAGGAATCGCCCGAGGCCATCTTCCGCGAAGGAGGGAAAGAACATGCCGGAGGTCAAACTGTATTCCACCTCCACCTGCCCCTACTGCCGTATGGCCAAGGATTTCCTGGAGAGAGAGGGGGTACCCTTCACCGTCGTGGACGTCTCCGAGGACGAGAAGGCGGCACGGGAGATGGTGGAAAGAAGCGGGCAGATGGGCGTGCCCGTCATGGAGGTGGAAAACATCGTCGTCGTGGGCTTCGACCGCGGCGCCTACCGCAAGGCGCTGAGCGACGCCGGCGTCCGGCCCGCCGAGGCGAGCCCGCCCGCCTAGGGCAACGAAGCCGGGAAGGAACCGTGGGCGCACAAAACCCCCTGGGCATCGCAATCCCCCTGGCCACCACCGCCATGGGCATACTTCCCCACCGCGACCCGGAGAGGGCGCTGGACCTCTCTTTCTCCCTGGACATACCCTTCTGGCCCCACCTTCCCAACCTCTCCTATCGCGAGGACACCTACGTGCTCACGGTGCGCGGCATGCCCGGAACGGAGGTCGATTACGAGGGCCTGCGCATCCTCTTCGACGAGGACGCGTTTTACGCGGTGCTGGAGGATTACCTGTCGCTCGACCCCCATGCCGACCTCTTCGCGGTGGACCCGGGGGAATCGGCCACCTACGCAGGGTTCCTGCAGCGCGCCTCCGCGGACCACCTCGCCCTGCGCGGCCAGTTCATGGGGCCCATCTCCCTCTGCCTCATGGTGAAGGACGGGGAAGGCAAGCCCATCATCTACCGTGACGACGCGCGGGAGGTGGCCATACGCCACGTGGCCTCGCGCGTCAACCGCCACCTGCGTGACCTGCGGGAGATCAACCCACGCTCCTTCGTCTGGGTGGACGAGCCGGGCCTGGAGTTCCTCTTCACCGGCATCACCGGCTACACCGCCGAGCGCGCCCGCGGCGACCTCGCCCTCTTCCTCTCCCTGCTGGAGGGGCCGCGCGGCGTGCACCTCTGCGGCAATCCCGACTGGGATTTCCTGCTGCAGTCCGAGGTGGACCTCATCTCCCTGGACGCTTACAACAACCGGGATATCCTCATCGGTTACGGCGCGGGCATCGCCCGTCTTCTCGCGCGGGGCGGCGCCATTGCCTGGGGAGCGGTCCCCACCCACAGCGAGCTGCTGGAGGCAGAAAGCCCGCGCGGCCTCGCCGACCGCCTGCGAGTGATATGGGACAAGCTGGAAGAAGAGGGAATGGAAAGAAATACCACAGCGGGGAACTCCCTCCTCACCCCCGCCACCTGCTGCCTGGTAAACCCGGACCTCACCACCACCGTCGAGAAAGCCTTCGCCATGCTAAGAGAGGTGCGGGAATTCCTGCTCTGAAAGATAGGGCTTTGGCTAGCGAGCCATCTTAACCTGGGGCGTAGCGCCGCAAAACGCGCATCGCGCCTTCCAGAAAGGCCACCAGCGCATCCCGGTGCTCGCCCCCCTTTAGCCGCCTCGGATCGGCGGCGGGCAAATGCGAGAGTGGCTCTCCGGCCCCCCTCAGAAGGGGGATTACGCGCCGGGACAGGTCGCGCATCCTCTCGGCGCAGAGGAACTCATCAGCGTAGGCGACCCGGTTTTCCTCCCTGTCTGCATAGACGGCGTAAAAGGCCGCAAAAACGTCGCCCCATGCGAGAAAAACCGGCAGCCTCTTCCCCAACCCCAGCGAGGCGGCGACTCTCTCCCTGTCTATCCAGTAGTACGCGTGCCCGCGCCCGCCGCGCTTCTGCGCCATTCCCGCGCTGACCAGTCCCTCGAGCACATCATACACCATCCCCTGCCGGTACTTTACCTTCTCCGCTATGCCGTGCGAGCTGCCACCACCCGCCGTGAGAAGGTAGGTCACCACGTCCGCGCGCGCCCCCGCGCCGTAATAATCACGGAGGCGTAGCATGAGGTTGGCCGGGTTTGCGGGGTCCGGGGTTCCCGAGTGGCGTCGGATCCTGGGCTTTCCGCGCAGCAGCTTCCACGCCAGGAATATCTCGTCCGGCATCTTTCCCCCTTCCCCGTACATGCCACTCTCGCGGGGGAACAATTCCTTCACCGTAACCTCTGCGAGAACTCCGCGCGCCTCTTCTCTCACTCCTGGAAAAAGATCCCTGCCCGTCTCCGCTGCGGCATACTCCAGGAGAGCGCCCAGTGTTCTCGTGACCTCGGGCCCGAAGGCGCGCGCGATCCTCTTCAGCCGCCAGGGTTTCAGTAGACCGTGGTTGGCGATGGTCCAGTCGAGCGACTCGTCGAAGATGCGCGCTTCCTGCCCGCCGAAAGCGCAGGTGGCGACGAGCAGCGCCTCGGGATCCACCACCGCCTCGCGGCAGGGATCCACGGTGATAAAAGCGCCTAGCGCCGCCCACTGGCTCCACAAGAGGGCATTAACCCCCTCTAGCAGTCCTTGCAGCCAGCCCTCCATGACCTATCTCCTCCAGCACCGCCACGAGCCTTAGCCTAGCCTCACGGTCCTGTTGCAGGCACCAGGCGGTGGCCTCTTCCGCTTCCTCCGGCGTCACCGCCATCTTAACCAGGTCCCCGATGTCCGGCTCCCCCCTGTTCACTGCCGCCCACATCTTCAGGTAGACCAGGTGGCGGCGGGAGCAGAGTCGTACCGTCAGCCTGCGGCCATATCTCCTCGCTTCCGCCCTTTCGATGATATCCTCTGGCAACCGCGTATCGTCGTGAAGGACCGTGGCGGCAGTGCTGAACCAGTGCCTTCCCTCTCCGTATAGGGAACTTACTAGTGATGTACCAGAATTGGCAATACCTATTATGCCTTCCCTCTCCGTATAGGGAACCTACCCTGGCGACCGCAGTCCTGAATTCATCACTCAGATGTGGCTTGACGAGCACCGGTTTCCCGTCCTTCTCCACCACCAGACCGAGCCCGTCGATATCCCGCGTCGGCCGGTCGATGATGCCCCGCATGAGCAGGGCCATGGCACCGCAGACCACCACATCTACCGGGGAGGAGCCCTGCTCGTCCAGGGCGCTTCCCAGCGCCGACAGCATGGCTTCCGCCTTACGAGAGTCCATGGCTGCTCCTACCAATTCACCATTATTATTGGTAACTAATATCGTAATTTATGATATATTCTTGTGTGTCAACCGCTAGGCGGCACAGTCCACACGGCAGCCTAAGCACTTCCCACCCATGCCGGTTTCCTGCCTCGAAAGCCTCCCCGCGCGCGTCGCATACCGCCCGCCAAGGGAGCACTAAGGGCAAGTGACGGAAGACCGCGGAAGCTTTGTGACTAAAACCACCGGCGGGCGCAATGCTGGCCAGGCGCGGGAAGCGGGCGGTGCGGCGCAACGAGAATAATGAAGGAGTTGGAAAGGAATCCGCCTTGGGGTCAGCGTATAGCGGGGCCGTGTCAGCGGGCCTTGACCTCCACCTCCAGGACGCCATCCTCCGAGTACTGCCAGTCGACGCTGGAATCCACGGAGAGCCCCAGCTCGTAAAGGCCCTGTGCGATGCCCACCAGTATCAGGGGCAGGGCCGCGTTCTCCACCCGCATGCGCATGCCCTGCCTTTTCACGGCAAGCTCGGTGAGGCTGCCCAGCCCCCGCACGGCGAGCCGCTCCCTGAAATCCTCCTCCAAGTTGGTTTCGTCGATGCTATAGAACCCGCTCCTGGTGAATTGCCGCTGCGCCTCCACCACGGCACGGGGTATGCTCTCGCCCAGCTCCGCCTCCAGCTCATCGAAGATAGGGTCCAGGAGGGCGTTTCCCTGGATGGCCATGCGCCTCCCGGTGATCCTGCTCACGATCAAGCCCCTCTCCAGGTGCCACTGGAATTCCGCCAGGGCCTTGGGGCCCCCGCAGGAGGCGCACCTCTCCAGCTCCGTCTTCCCCTCCCTGTGCTCATAGGGCTCGAAGCGCATCCTCCCCCTCAATTCCTGGGGGTGGGGGGAGGGAAAGGTGGTGAGGTGGTAAAATCCTGGCGAAACTTCCTCGTAGGAATAACCATGGTCCACGCCGGTCAGGGCCTCTATGGCGCCGATGTGGGCGGCGACGCAAAAGGGCACGGAATAGGGCTCGGAGATGCTCACCGTGTCGAAATCCCGCTCGTCCCCTTCGTAGCGCATGTCAATCCTTTCGTATCTTCCCATGCCGTTCAACGCGCCCAGGTCCCGGAAGGCCTTCTCGATGGGCTCGTAGTCCATCTCCTTCCTGCGTATCTTCTCCCGCACTTCCCCGGGAACGAAGGCCGCGAGGTACACGCGGTATGCCCTGCGGCACGCGGCGATCACCATACGCTCCAGGGGCACGTTGATTATCTCCTCTATGCCGCGGAAGAGGGGGTCGAGGTTCTCGGCCTCCAGGAAGAGTATGCGGCTGCTCTGGGCCCTGGCCTGCACGATGTCCCCGTTGTTCAGCCAGAGTTGTTCGCTGGTGATGAGCTCGGGGACCCCGCACTCGGGGCACAACCTGACATCCATTCCTCCCGCTCCCTTGCTCTTACCGCCTCGCCGAAGCTTCGCCGTCCCTGTACGGCCATTATATCGTCTAACGCATAACGGGCCTTGAATTCGCCGCCCCACCCGCGGCACGGTACCCCGCTTCATGAATGTGGCCCGTATCGCGGAATGGCTTTACGGCCCCCCTCGCTTCCGAGGCCTCGGAGCCTGCTCGCCGCGGAGAGGACCCGTGGCTGGCCGTCCGCTCGCTCGCGCGAGAAACCCGTCCCCGGAAAGGAGGCGCCGGCTCGCCGGAAAGGAGGCGCCGCGCCTCCCCCGCAAGGTACGGCGTCTTAAAGGTCACCGGGGGTGGGTAAAATTAATCGCAAGGGAGAAAAAGACGGTGGGTCCCCGTGGAGGGAGAAGCGGCGGCGGGAAGAGGCGGGAAGGACAGGAAAGGATAACAGAGATGTCCATGGAGATGATACGCAAGAGGGACGGCGCGGTGGTCCCCTTCGAGGCGGCGAAGATCGCCGCCGCCATCCGCAAGGCCCTCGCGGCGGTGGGCGAGGGGGACCCGTCGCTGGCCGACTCCCTCGCCGGGGAGGTAACCGCCAGGCTGGAGCAGCGCTACGCGGGCGACATCCCCACGGTGGAGGAGGTACAAGACCTGGTGGAGGAGACCCTCATCGAGAGGGGCCTGCCCCGCACCGCCAAGTCTTACATACTCTACCGGGAAAGGCGGGCGGAGATCCGCCGCACCAAGGATTTCCTGGGCGTCAAGGACGAGCTGAAGCTGACGGTGAACGCCGTCAACGTGCTCAAGAAACGCTACCTCCTCAAGGACGAGAGGGGCCAGGTGGTGGAAACCCCCGACCAGATGTTCCGCCGCGTGGCGCGGGCGGTGGCCGAGGCGGAGTCCCTCTATGATCCGCAGGCCGACACCGCCGCCTGGGAGGAGGAGTTCTACCGCCTCATGGTCTCCCTGGAATTTCTTCCCAATTCCCCCACCCTCATGAACGCCGGCACCGAGGTGGGGCAGCTCTCCGCCTGTTTCGTCCTTCCCGTGGAGGACTCCATCCCCGGCATCTTCGATGCCGTGAAGCACATGGCACTGGTGCACAAGTCGGGTGGCGGGACCGGGTTCTCCTTCTCCCGCCTGCGCCCCAAGGGGGACGTGGTGCAGTCCACCATGGGCATCGCCTCGGGGCCTGTCTCCTTCATGCGCATCTTCGACGTCACCACGGAGATCATCCGCCAGGGGGGCCGGCGCCGGGGGGCCAACATGGGCATCCTGCGCTGCGACCATCCCGACATCCTGGACTTCATCACGGCCAAGGACCAGGAGGGCTTCCTCTCCAACTTCAACCTCTCCGTGGGGATCAGCGACGACTTCATGGAGGCCCTCGAAAAGGACGAGGTCTATTACCTCCGCAACCCGCGCAGCGGAGCCGTCACCGGCACCCTGCACGCGCGCGACGTCTTCAACCTCATCGTCACCCAGGCCTGGCGCACCGGCGACCCCGGCCTTATCTTCCTGGACACCATCAACCGCGGCAACCCCACCCCCCACCTGGGGGAGATAGAATCCACCAACCCCTGCGGGGAGCAGCCGCTGCTGCCCTGGGAGAGCTGCAACCTCGGCTCCATCAACCTCAAGGCCATGGTGAGCGGAGGGAAGCTGGACCGGGAGAAATTCCGCCGCGTCATCCGCACCGCGGTGCGTTTCCTGGACGACGTCATCGACATCAACCGCTGGCCCCTCCCGGAGACGGAACAGGTGACCAAGGGCAACCGCAAGATAGGCTTGGGGGTCATGGGCTTCGCCGACGCCCTGCTCATGATGGGCATTCCCTACAACTCCGAGGAGGGGCTGCAGGCAGCAAAGGAGATTGCCTCCCTCCTGGAGGAGGAATCCCACTTCGCCAGCTCGCAACTGGCATCGGATCGGGGCAATTTCCCGAACTACGCGGGTTCCGTGTGGGAAAAGCGGGGCATCCCCATGCGCAACGCCACCACGGTGACCATCGCCCCCACCGGGACCATCAGCATCATCGCCGGCTGCTCCTCGGGCATCGAGCCCATCTTCGCCATAGCCTTCGTGCGCAACGTCATCGAGGGCACCCAGCTCATGGAGATCAACCCCGTCTTCGAGTCCGCGGCGCGGGAAAGGGGCTTTTACGGCAATGACCTCATGATGGACATCGCGCGCAGCGGGACCCTGCAGTACGTGGAAGGTATCCCCGAGGACATAAGGAAGACCTTCGTCACCGCCTTCGACATCGCGCCGCAATGGCACGTGCGCATGCAGGCGGCCTTCCAGGACCACTGCGACAACGCGGTCTCCAAGACGGTCAATTTCTCATCCGACGCCTCCATCGACGATATCGAGGAGACCTACCTCATGGCCTACCGCTTGGGCTGCAAGGGGATCACCGTTTACCGCTACGGGAGCAAGCGGGATCAGGTGCTCTACCTGGGAAGTGACTCCATGATGAGGTTGCTGGAGAGGCCGGAGTACACCATAGCGGAGTCGGAGTACGCGGGCGGCTGTCCCACGCCCCTCTGCTTCTTCTGAAAAGGGAGACGGGGACGCTCGCATGAGATTGCTCGTCATCTACTGCGGGGGTCCCCTGCCCTCCAGGCGCGACCCCTTCTCGGTGGCCTTCGAGGACACCTTTGCCCTGCGCTTCCTGAGCCACCTGGTAAACGAGGAAGGCTACTGCAACGGTTGCGGCGTCCTGTGCGACCACTGCCGCGACACCTACGGGATAGACTTCTCCGGTGACATCGTGGACATCCTGCAGCTTCCCTCCGTTCTCCCCTATTACCTCGACGACCCGCTGGACCTCATGGGGAAGACGCTTCCCCTCCACGAGGCGACGGTGGCCGTGAACGTGCACCAGGAGGTGCTTCTCTCCCTCCCCCGCGTCGCGGCGGCGGCGGGTTCCCGCGTGCTCATCGCACCCTCGGAGGCCCCGGGATGGGTCGGACGTTGGGTGCGCGGCCAGGTGAGAAAGGCGTGCCGCGAGCTGGGGATGGGATGCGCCTTTCCCAAGCCCTTCTGTTCCCTTGCCCCGGGAGTGCATCCCGCTGTGGACGAATTCATGGACTACTTCCGCATCGGCCGCCCCCGCCTGGAACTGGTCATGGGCGACGGATACATCCGGGACGTAAAGGTGCTGCGCAGCGCCCCCTGCGGCAACACCTATTACGTCGCCTTCAACCTGAAGGGGGCTCCCCCGGACCCCTCCGTAGCGGAGACGGTGGCCAAGTACTGGCACAGCTTTCCCTGTGTCGCCTCCATGGAAATGGACGGAGAGCTCGGGGAAACCATCCTGCACATGGGCGGTTTCATGCATTACCGCGCGATGCAGGAGGCCCTGGCCGCGGCGGGGGTCGAGGTGGAGCTCCCCACCTCTCCCGCCCTGGCGCGCCTCGGGGCGTGAGCCGCGGCGAAGCGGGCGGGCCACGTTGCGTTGCGGGCGACGGCATGGGAAAATATGGTTGGCTATGCCTGGGGCTTCCGGCAGAGCTAAACAGGACCAGCGCGCTTACCGAAATATATTGGGGACGCGGAACAAGGGCGCGGCACCAAAGCGCGCAAGCCGGAAATGTCATGCGAGGTGGCCGCATGTCGGAGAAGCGGATACTCATCGCCGATGATGACCCCAACATCCGCCGCCTCATCGCGGAGCTAATGGCGTCGGAGGGGTACAAGGTGCTCACCGCCGAGGACGGCGAGGAAGCCATGCGCGTCTGCGAGGAGGAACATCCCGACCTCATCATCCTGGACATCATCATGCCCAAGGTGGACGGCATGGAGGTCTGCCGGCGCCTGCGCGACGAGACCGCGGCCCCCATCGTCTTCCTCACGGCCAAGGACGATATCACCGACCTGGTAAGCGGGTTGGCCATCGGGGGCGACGACTATATCACCAAGCCCTTCAAGGGAGCGGAGCTCATCGCCCGCGTCAAGGCGGCGCTGCGCCGCGCGGACATGGTGCGGGACTCCACGGAAAAGGAGGAGTACGTCTCCATAGGCGGGCTGGAGATAGACCGCAAGCGGCGCGAGGTTTCTTTGGATGACCAGCCTGTTGAGCTCACGCAGACGGAATTCGACCTCCTGTGGCTGCTGGCCAGCCACCGCGGCACCGTCTTCTCGCGCAAGGACATAGTGAAAGCCCTGTGGGGCTACGAGGATCCGGGCATCTCGCGGGCCATCGACACCCACATCGCGCGGCTGCGCAAGAAGATCGAGCGCGACTCCTCCAACCCGGAGTTCATCAAGACGGTCACCGGCGTCGGCTACAAGTTCTTCTGAGCCTTCTTGCGCGTCCCCGGGCACGCGAAACGGTGCTCGCACAGGCCCTTCCCCATCAAGTGCGGGTGACAGGGAGCGGGATATCATCGTTGCGCAGGAGGTCGGCACCTTCGCTACCGGCCCTTCCAGCCGGACCACAGGCCACGTGCGTGATGCATGTGGTGAAGCGGCCTGACGTAACCCACCTCACGCTCCCCCTTCCAGCCGTACCGCAGGCCACGTGCGTGATGCAAGGCTCGAGGGGGTTGCATCTATAGGACGCCGATAATGGTGGTATCATCGTGCCAGAGCGAGATAAGGAAATCGGAGGGAAGAGACGCGGAAAGACGAGGAGGATGGACTTGAAGAGCAGGATACCGGGCATGCTCGGCATTGAGTATCCCATCATTCAGGGTGGGATGATCTGGGTCTCCGACGCGAGACTGGCGGCGGCGGTCTCCGAGGCGGGAGGCCTCGGGGTCATCGGCGCGGGAGGCATGGGCCCCGAGACGGTAGAAGATGAGATAAGAAAGGCGAGGGAGCTCACCTCGAGACCTTTCGGGGTCAACATCCCCATCCTCAGCCCCTTCGCGGAAGGCGTTTTCGAGGCGGCGGCGCGCCTGGGCGTTCCCGTGCTCACCACCTCGGCGGGAAACCCCATGACCTTCACCTCTCGCGCCAAGGAGGCGGGGATGAAGGTGGTGCACGTGGTATCCAACGTGCGCATGGCCCTCAAAGCCCAGGAGGCTGGGGTGGACATCATCGTGGCCGAGGGATACGAGGCCGGGGGGCACAACGGCTTCGACGAGCTGACCACCATGGTCCTGGTCCCCCAGGTGGTGGACGCCGTGGAGGTGCCGGTGGTGGCGGCGGGAGGCATCGCCGACGCGCGCGGCGTGGTGGCCGCGTTCGCCCTGGGAGCGGAGGGGGTGCAGCTCGGCACCCGTTTCCTGGCCTCCACGGAGAGCCCCGCCCATCCCCGCTACAAGGAACTCATACTCGCAGCGGGCGACTGCTCCACGGTGATCACGGGACGCGCCTTCGGGCCGGTGCGCGTGCTCCGCAACAAGCTCGCGGAGATGATCCTGCAGGCGGAGAGGGAGGGTACGCCGCCCGAGAAGGTGCAGGAGATGATCGGCTCCGGCCGCTCCGTGAAGGCCTGCCTGGAGGGAGACCTGGACGAGGGTTCCTTCATGAGCGGGCAGGCGGCCGGCATGATCCGGGAGCTGAAGAGCGTGCGCGAGATCGTCGAGGGGCTCACGGAAGGTTATAGGCGCATAGTCGCTGACCTCTGATGCCCCGGTCTGGGCGGGCATGATCTCCCTACCCCGGAGCCGGGCACGCCTCGAAGCACGCGCAGTCCCCGGCTTGCCTTTCCACGAATGGTGTTGCGAGGCAGAGTCTACTCCATGAACGTGAAGCCTGCGGATATGCCTGCCGCCCCCGCGTCTGCTGCCCCCGCACCTGTGGCCCACGCCATATTATCCTAAAGTAAACGAGGGATCCGAAACGATATTTAGGATTGGTCCCGTTTTGACATGCGAGGAAATACGGCTCAAGGGTGGAAAGGACTATGTCGGCATGTTGTGCCCGCTGCGGCGTGCCCGCCGTCATCTCGAAAACCCATCGCTGGGAAAACGGCTGCATCGTCAACAGGGCGAACGGCAACGCCAATTTCAGCATCTATGAAGCCGGTTTCCATAACGGGCTTTTCGATGAGCTGGAACGACGCCTGGGGTCTTTGATCCACCGCATGGTGTACATCGCCGGCAGGATAGCCGCCGCCGGGATAGCCAAGAACCTCTTCAGCGCCCACCCCGCCGTGCAGAAGCTCATGTTCAGGACACCCCTATACCGGCATACGCAAGAGTCCCTCATTCTCTTCGCCAGGGCAATCGGCATGGGCAAGATAGAGCTGCTCGAGCACCGCATGGGAAAGAGGGGAGCCGTCAGGGTCACCAATCCCTTCCACCTGGCCCACTGCACCGCCGTCATACTGGGAGGTCTCGACGTCATGTACGGTTTCCCGGCCGCCTTTACCGCCCGCGCAGAGGGCAGCAGCTACGTGGGGGAACTCGTGGTGGGGAAAAAGGATGACGTGGCGAGCGACGAAGCCTACTCCAGGCTGGCCTCGCAAAAGCTTCTGCCGTCAAACACGGACGGCAAGTGGTCGCTTCCCTCCTGCAGCCGTTGCAGTGCCCCCCGCGAGCTCGGCGAGCTCTTCCGCTTCGACCTCTCGGAAGGGATCATCGAGGAGAGGGCGACCGGGGACCGCCATATCTTCTACGGCCACCAGTCCCTCAACGCCATCCTGCGCGAATTCGAGCGGGAGCTGGGTCCTGAGGTCGGTGACTTCTTCCTGCAGGCGGAAAAGGACAACTTCGCCGCCAAGCTCGCCTCCGTCGCCGTGGGAGCCGGGCTGTGGAACGAGGATATCCTCCGCAGCTATCTCGCCCTCAGGGGCATGGGCTTCCTCTCCCGCATGGAGGATGAAGGGGACCGCACCCTCTTCGAGGTGGGCAACGTCTTTACCCCCACCGTGATAGTCGGGCGCCTAGCGGCGCTGTGGGAACACGTGAAGGGGAGGCACTCGCGTCAAACATACCACACGGAAGGGAACACCTTGCAGGTGGAATTGACCTCCTCATGACGGGCGTGCCCCGGTCACGGCGTCGCCGGCGCGGACGCCCCTTGGCCCCGCAACGGGGCGGAAACCACGGCCGGGCCTTCAAGGCCGCGAAGTTTCAATCCCCGTGGAGTTTTGTTAATATATTTATCTGCGACGGGCGCTTAGCTCAGCGGGAGAGCGCTGCCTTCACACGGCAGAGGTCGAGGGTTCAAATCCCCCAGCGCCCACCAGCAAGGGAAGCCGGGCCTCACGGCCGGCTTTGTTCTATCTCGTGCGTTTTTGCGGGAGCATGCCTCCGAGGCATGGGCATATGCAGCAGCCGAAGCATGCCGGGAAGGAGCAGGAAAGGGCGTTTGGCGGTCAGCGATCCGCAATCGCGAAAGGAGCGCTTAAAGTGCCGGCGAGAGATGTCGTCGTCCACCCCCGCTGTATTATGCTGAAAGACGAGCGAACGTGTTGTGCCGCATGAGAATGCGGGTCGTGAGGCAGCGCACGGATTTACCCGCACCGAACGCGAGCGGAAATGATGAGTGACTGGGAGGGGCTCACTTCAGCCGAAGCCGAGGAGCGCCTTGCGCGCTTCGGCCCCAATGCTTTACCCGAACAGCGTTACGTCCTGCCGCGGCTGATCATGCGCCAGTTCCGGGGCATCTTCAACCTGCTGCTGCTGGGTGCGGCGGTGGTGACCTTTGCCCTGGGTGAGCCGATCGACGCCTCCTTCATCCTCTTCTTCGTTTTCGTGGGGACCAGCCTCAACGTGTACCAGGAGTACAAATCGAACGCCGCGGTGGAAAAGCTCAAGTCGTACCTGGTGAGGACGATCACCGTACGCCGTGACGGGCGGGACCAGGAAGTGCCCACCGACCGCATCGTCCCCGGCGACATCCTGAAACTCGAAGCCGGGGATATAGTCCCGGCAGATGCCGTCGTCCGCCATGCCCGGGAGCTGCTGGTCGACGAGACGACGTTCACCGGCGAGAGCATCCCGGTGAGCAAATCGGCCCCCGCGCCAACGGAGGAAGCGGGTGACGAGCACCGGCTCCTGCAGGGGGTGGTCATCATCCGCGGCAACGCGCTGGCGGAAGTCACCGCCACGGGCACGGGGACCCGCCTGGCAGGAATCGCCGCGACCGCCACCGAGGTGCAGGCTGAGAGCGAGTTCGTCAAGGGTATCAGCCGCATCAGCAAGTTCATCCTGTGGGCCACGCTCATCACCCTGGTGTTCGTCGTCCTCGCAAACGTACTCATCGACGGCCGGGAGACGGACATCGCGCGGCTCCTCATCTTCGCCATCGCGCTCGCGGTCTCGGTGATCCCCGAGGGGCTTCCCATGGTCCTGACCTTCTCCCTATCGCGCGGCGCTCTCCAGCTGTCCAGGAAGGACGTCGTCGTCAAGCGGCTCTCCTCGGTGCAGGACCTCGGATCGGTCAACCTCCTCTGCACCGACAAGACCGGCACCATCACGGAAAACCGCCTGGTTTACGCGGGTGAATTCCCGGTACCGGGATCGCCTTTCCACCCCCTTCTCCTGGCCCGGCTGGCGGGCCATGACCTGGAGGAGCGCAACCCGGAACCGTTCGACCGCGCGACCGACGAAGCGCTTTCGCCCGAGCAGCGCGCCGACCTGGCCACCTTTGAGGTCCTCGAGGAGGAGGCCTTCGATCCGCGGCTGCGCAGCAACGGGGTGGTGGTGCGCAGGGCCGATGGCGCCCGGCTGCACATCCGGCGCGGCAGCCCCGAGTATTTCCTCGAGCAGGGAGTGGTCGCGCGGGACGCCATCGAGAACTGGCTGGCCAGTGAGGAGAAGCAGGGCCATAGGGTACTCGGGGTCAGCTATGATGACGGCAGCGGCGCTCGCTTCGCAGGACTCATATCGTTCGTCGACAGGCTCAAGGACACCACTGTCGAGGCGATCGCGGCAGCCAGTAGCCTGAACGTGGCGATCACCGTCATCACCGGCGACGCCCTCATGGTGGCCGAGGCCGTCGGTCGAGAGGCGGGACTGGTGTCGGACGATGACGAGGTCATGGATGCGACCTCTTTCCTGTCCCTGCCCCCCCACGAGCAGCACCGGCGCGTCAGCGGCATCCGGGTGTTCGCGCGCACCACCCCGGAGCAGAAACTGGAGCTGATCGAGCTCCTCAAGGAGCACCACGTCGTCGGCTTCCTCGGGGAAGGGATAAACGACGCGCCGGCGCTGAAGGCGGCCAACGTCTCCATGGTGGTCCAGTCGGCCGCGGATGTGGCGCGCGAAGTCTCAGACATAGTCCTTCTGAAGAACGACTTGAGGGTGATCGTGGACGGCATCCGCGAGGGGAGGAAGACCTTCGCCAACACGCTAAAGTACATCCGCGCCACGCTCATCTCCAACTTCGGGAACTTCTACGCCGTGGCCATCGGCTCCCTGATGATCACTTTCCTGCCCATGCTGCCGAAGCAGCTGCTGCTCCTCAACCTGCTCTCCGATTTCCCCATGATGGCCATCGCGTACGACCACGTCTCCGACGAGGAAGTGGCCCGGCCACAGCATTACGACTTCCGCTCGCTCTACATCATGTTCATCACCCTGGGGCTGGTCAGCACGGTCTTTGATTTCGTCTACTTCGGGCTCTTCTACCGCATCTCTCCCGAGGTGCTGCAGACCAACTGGTTCATGGCCAGCGTGATCACCGAACTCTTCCTCCTGGCGTCCATCCGGTCCTTGCTGCCGATCGAGAAGGCCGGACGGCCGGCCCAGGTCATCATCTGGCTCTCGGTAGTGGCATTCGCGCTTACGCTGGGCTTGCCGATGATCCCCTGGACCGCCAATTTCTTCGAGTTCATCAGGCCCACGATGGCCCACCTGGGCCTCATCGTCTCGATAGCCCTGGTCTACCTGGCTGTCTCCGAATTCGTGAAGCGGCTGCTCGTCCGCGCCCTGAACATGCGCTAGCCCGCATCGCCCTCCCCGGGCGATTTCGGAGAGAACGGCTCGCATCGCCGCGGCACGCCAGGGCGCGGATTGACGGCGGGCCCGGGACCCTCATGCCCGCTTCTTGATGTACCCGTTTTCCCTGAACCAGCCGATCGTATTCTCTAAGGTGGTCCTGATGGGCGTCAGCGGTAAGCCCAACTCGCTGACCGCCTTGGAGTTGTCGAAATGCTCCCCCATCTTCCCCAGGCGCACCTGGGATACCGAGACCACGGGGGGCTTCCCGGAGACACGGGCATGGGCCTCGAAGACGTGCCCCAGCAACAGCGCGATCCCGTAGGGAAGCTTCAGCCTCGGAGGCTTCACTCCCGCGACATCGGCAACCATCCAGAAAAAGTCCCTCACCATCAAGTTTTCGTTGCCAAGGATATATCTCTCCCCGATCCTTCCCCTCTCGTCCGCCAGCAGGTGCCCGCGCGCCACGTCCTCGACATCGATTACATTTATGGCCCCGTCGATATATCCCGGCATCTCCCCGTTGGCGATGTCGACGATGAGCGCCCCGGAAGGTGTCGGCTTTATATCCCTCACGCCGATGACCAGCGTCGGGTTCACGATCACCAGCGGAAGGCCCCTTTCGCATATCTTCTTCGCCTCCACCTCGGCCAGGTACTTGGAGATCACGTAGTGGTCACCCGCCTCCCAACCGTTGAACTCGGCTTCCTCGTCCACGTAATTGCCCGCCCCGTGAGAGCCTATGGTATTGGAGGTGCTGGTGTAGACGACCTTCTGCAGCCCCAGCGCAAGGGCTTCCTCCAGAACGTTCCTGGTGCCTTCCACGTTCACCTCGTAGAAGATGTCCTTGTTCCGAGACCAGTGCGCGAAATAGGCGGCGACATGGTAAAGGGTGTCGCAGCCTTTCAGCGCCGCCCTCATGGACTCCCTGTCCCGCGTATCCCCGTACACCCTTTCCACGTCCAGGCCATCGATGTTCCGCGTGTCGCTGTCCTCCCTCACCGTTACGCGCACATCCGCACCGGCCTTCAAGAGTTCCCTAACCACCGCCGAACCGATGAAGCCCGTAGATCCCGTGACCAGGGTTTTCATCCCATGCCCCCTCGTATTCCCGGACGTGAAAAACCTTCCCCTGCCGCTTGTTTCGCCCCACCTTACTACAGGGAGGCGCGATCCTCCAGCGCTTTGCCGCCGCATAACCGGCAGTGCCGGATGATGGCCCCCTCGTCCTCTCCGCCGCAGCGCCACAGGCCGCCGGGCGTGCGAGGAAGGGGGCCTGCATGCCCGCTACAGGGCTTCGATCGATACCAGCAGGCTTTCGCCATCGCCCCTGGTGTAGCTCAACTTGCCCTCGCGGCCCGTGACGATCTCGAACATGCCATGCAACATGCCAACGACCATGAGATGCGGATACGCGTTCTCCATTCTGACCTCAAGCCGATTGTCCTTGAGGTCGTAGCCCACCAGCTCGCCCAGCCCCCTGATGGCGAAGAAATCCCTGACGTCTGATTGCGACGCCAGCTCGTCTCCCCGCAGGGTCTTCTTCGCATAATCCCTTTGGGCCTCGAGGATGACCGGCATGATCTCCTCTCCCAACTCCTGCTCGAATTCCCGGAAGATCGCCTCCATGTTGCTCGTACTGAGGAAGGTCATGCGCCTCCCGGTATGTTTGTCCGTTATGATGCCTTCCCCGTAATCGTAGACAACGTCTTTCATATAGAGAGGAGTATCACACCTCGTGCACCTCTCGAAGCGGATCGATCCGGGCTTCGGGGCGACGTAAACCGGCTCCAGCCGCGACGATATCGTCTCATCGCGCTCTCCCCTGCTTACAGTGCAGACAAGGCCGCCTTCGACTTCCTTTATATCGATGGCCGCCGGCAATCTCTCCACCGCGTTGAAGGTCGCCATGAGGTCCCCGGCAAGAAGGGGGACGCTATAGACGTTCCTGCAGTAGACGGTGAAGTATTCTCCCCTCTTGACCTCGCGGACTTCGAAATGGCCGAGCCCAAAGGTCGCGCCCACGGTCGCCACGTTATGGTAAACGATGCGCCCCCCCAGCGAGCGCGCCAAAACGCCCCTCATGCCGGACAGGTATTTCTCAAGAAATCCGAGTACGTCCTTGCGCCTTGCTTCGACAATGATGCGGAACATGGATTCTCCGATCAACGCTTCCACGTTCCGGAAAAATTCATTCAGGCCGGCAACCTCGTAAAACGCGCTGCGCTCCCGCACCTTATCCCGATCAAAAGTCAGGATGGCCCCGTTGTCCTGCCAGCGATTCTCTTTGGAGATCCTCCGGGGTACCCCACACTCCGGGCAGAGCTTGACTTTCTTCATGACGATTCCCTCCCACTACAAGACCGGTGACATTCTCGGCCTGCCTTCGTCCACGGTGCCGCATCGCATAAGTGGCGTGCTGGATCGTGTATCGGAAACGCGTTTGAGGAACATTAGGCAGGCAAGGAGCCGCTCCGTGCCGGGATGCGCGTTCTTCTTCCCGCTCTCACCGCAGGTCTGCGGGCGGAAACATTCTCCCGCCCATGCTTGCCCTTGGCGGGGCCAGGGCGCACTCGAGGAGGCCGCTGCCCCTTGTGCCGGGGCGGCCACCGTGGCGAGGGATTATCCCAAGGGGCGCTGCGTATAGGATATAATCGCGGCATGAGGATAACCTGCAGGGAACCCTACGATTTCACGCTTTCCTGGGGCGTGTTCTGCGCCTTCGCCGGCCGCCACGCCTCCCCCGACGGAGCCCTGGCCATGTGGTGGCACGACCGGCCCACCGCCGTCTTCCTCCACCAGGGCAGCCTCCGCCCGCCGGTCCTGGACGTGGTCACCGAGCCCTTCCCGGGGCAGAGCGAGCTTTTCCGGGCGCGCCTGCGGGGGATCCTCCACGCCGACCTCGACCTGAAACCGTTCTACGCCATGGCGCAGGAACACCCCGTGACCCGCGGGATAATCTCGGACCTGCACGGCCTGAAGCCCATTCGCCCCACGGAAATATTCCAGATGATGGTAATAGCCTTCAGCGAGCAGCAGGTTTCCATGGCCGCCGCCCGCAGCATCCGTGAGCGTATCCTGCAGGCCTTCGGCGCCCCCGTTCGGGGGTTGACCGCCTTCCCCCGCCCCGGAGACCTCGCCGGGCGCGACATTGACGCTCTCCGCTCCTGCGGGCTCTCCGCCCGCAAAGCGGGTTACATACTGCACCATGCCGCGGCGATGGCGGACGGCGACATCGATCCGGCCGCCTGGGAAGGGATGGCGGACGAGGAGCTGGTGCGCTCGCTGTGCGAGCTGCCGGGCGTCGGGAGGTGGAGCGCCGAGTACATCGCACTGCGCGGCCTGGGAAGGATGGACGTGGTGCCCGCCTCCGACCTCGGCGTGCGCAGGGCGGTGGGGGCCTACCTCGCCGGCGGTGGCGTTCTCTCCGAAGCCGAGGTGCGCGACGTCCTGAAGGACTGGTCTCCCTGGCGTGGCCTGCTCGCCTTCTACCTCCTCGCGCATCAGCGCAGGAGCCAGATGGGGCTTGACCAGGCGCAGTGACCATCCTCCTGCTCCACCCGCAGGTAATAGACTGTCTCTCCGGCCGGCTCCCCGGCCGTGAAATCGAAGGCGGCTTCCCGCCCCCCGCACGCCGACCAGGCCACCGACCACTCCCCTCCCTCGCAGCGCATGAGCTCGACTTTGCGCAGGGGCGCGGTCCCCACCACCCGGCCGTGCAGCCTGGGAGGGGCAAGGGGAAAATACTCCGATCCCATGGGAAGTTCGTCCGCGAACAACTCGAGGATAATGCGTGCCCCCGTGGTCCCGTACGCGCGCCGGTTCCAGAGCGCCCTCCATATCCCCTCGTAGCTAAGCTCCTCCGACCAAACGGCGGCGAGTCCCCGGGGGTAGATATCGACGGGGTGGATGCGCTCGTCCGCCGCGTAATCGTGACGGTCGCTGCCGGCGATGACCCCCAGCCGCAGGCCGGCCGCAAGCGCTTCCTGGAAATAGTTGCCATATCCCGCGGGCACCCGGTCGTCGCGCAGGCGGGCGGGGAACCACCCGTGCGGGTTCCCGTGGGTGACGGGAAACGGCCCCTCGTAACTCTCGGAGGCGCCGTGCATGCTGTATATCTCCACCAGGCGCTGCTGCGGGTTATCGACGTCCCACCAGGCATAGGCGGGGGGCACTTTCATCCTCACGAACTTGGCCCAGTTGAAGGGGATGAGGAATATGCGCCGCCAGGCTGTGTGGTGGGGTATGACCAGCGCCTCGTGCCCTTCCAGGCAGCGCGCAAGCTTCCAGGGGTCGTCGCTGCGCGGGTCCGGCCACCCGTAGGGGTAAGGAGCGGTCTCGTGGGGAGCGAAGAAGACGCCGCGGTGGCCGAACTTGTGGTGCGACCATTCGTATCCCAGCAGCGCCACGAAGCGCCCCGGCTGGTTGAATTCCCGCTGCAGCTCCCG
>Ga0116210_1000650_pt1 | contig 32769 bp, 36 predicted proteins | sample TshhotsprinmetaG_FD_94483 | JGI IMG/M metagenome (GOLD analysis project Ga0116210, IMG submission 94483) | Hot spring microbial communities from South Africa to study Microbial Dark Matter (Phase II) - Tshipise hot spring metaG | ecosystem: Environmental > Aquatic > Thermal springs > Hot... | reverse complement strand
GGCCTTTTATATTTTTCAAACAGCTGCTTTGTCACTTTATTGACGAGCGCGTCTGTGCATTGCGCCGATAAAACGACCGCGATTAATAGCTCAAACGGATTGCGATGAACAAGCTCACAATGCGCGTTTGGAAACATGCTTGCTATTTCATCTAAACAGAAACGAATTTGCTGCTTCGTCAACATATAACCATCCTTTCTACGACTGTTCAAGCCAATTATAAATAGGAACGGTTGGTTTATACGGTTCGCTTTGCTTACCCTGGTTTTTTCGGAACTTTTTCGCATGTTGCTGCGCTTGTTCAATCGTTTTAATGCCGTTCTTTTTCCATTCAAATAAAATACGATCAATGTAACGAAAATTTAATTTTCCTGATAGCACGGCTTCACGCAATGCAGCTTTAATGATCGTAGGATCATGCTCATCTTGATCCATCCACATCGCCAACGTTTCACATTCCATCGGTGAAAGCGGACGCCCAAACTCATGCTCGAAAACGGTATATAACTGTTCCTCGTGCTGCTCGTCTTGCTTTTGCCCTTGAAAAACGGTACGAATGAGTTTTTCCCAGAGCGGATCAAGCGAATAACGCTCGCTGCGAATATGATTCTCTATGCGCTCTTCAATCGTTATAAATCCTTTTTGCACAAGCTTGCGCAATTGTTGCATGCACACTTCTGGAGAAATGGTCATGCGTGCCGCAATTTCATCTGGCGTTGGGAATGAAATGCCTTGCTCGACGAACGAATGGATGTGCAACAACAACATAAACTCCGTTTCATTTAACCCAAGCGTTTTATAGTTCGTTAATAATAGTCGCGGAATCGCGACACTTCCTTCACGAAAAAAACGAATCATTTCATTGTTCATGTTAAACACCTCACGCCCTATTATACCATAAAACAAATCCCCCATGTCGGCACGGGGGATTTGTTGTTTATGGATATAAACGATTTAATAAACGTGGGAACGGAATCGTTTCACGAACATGTTCAACGCCGCAAATCCATGCAATGGTTCGCTCAAGCCCTAATCCAAAGCCGGAGTGTGGGACGGAACCATATTGGCGAAGCTCTAAATACCATTTGTATGCATCAAGCGAAAGTTGATGCTCTTCTAAACGTTGTTTCAATAAATCGTAGTCATGAATACGTTCCGAACCGCCAATAATTTCGCCATATCCTTCTGGAGCGATTAAATCCGCACAAAGAACAACTTCTGGGCGATTTGGATCTGGCTGCATATAAAACGGCTTTAACGTCGTTGGATAATGCGTAATAAATACTGGTTTATCAAAACTTTCTGCAATGGCTGTTTCATGCGGTGCACCAAAGTCATCGCCCCATTGAATATCATTAAACCCTTTTTCATGAAGAAGTTGAATCGCTTCATCATACGTAATGCGCGCAAATGGCGGTTTTACATTTTCTAGTTTAGACGTATCGCGTCCGAGCGTTTTCAACTCTAGTTGGCAACGTTTTAATACGGACTGCACAATATGAGAGACGTATTGTTCTTGCACTTGCAAATTATCTTCGAATTGATAAAACGCCATCTCCGGCTCAATCATCCAAAACTCAATTAAATGACGGCGCGTTTTTGATTTTTCTGCACGAAACGTCGGACCGAATGAAAATACTTTGCCGAGCGCCATCGCTGCTGCTTCCATATATAGCTGTCCGCTTTGAGAAAGGTATGCATCTTCATCAAAATATTTCGTATGGAACAATTCCGTCGTTCCTTCCGGTGCACTTCCCGTTAAAATCGGCGGATCAACTTTCACGAAGCCGTTTTCATTAAAAAATTCATACGTCGCACGAATGACTTCGTTACGAATTTTCATAATGGCATGTTGACGTTTCGAGCGAAGCCATAAGTGGCGATGATCCATTAAAAACTCAATGCCATGCTCTTTTGGTGTAATTGGATAATCAACAGCCATGTGAATGAGTTCAATGTTTGTGACCGAAAGCTCATATCCGAACGGCGAACGCTCATCTTCGCGCACTACACCTGTGACATAGAGCGAACTTTCTTGCGTGATGCTTTTTGCCGCCTGAAATACATCCTCGTTCACTTGCGCTTTTTCCACAACTCCTTGAATAAAGCCTGTGCCATCACGCAATTGTAAAAAAGCAATTTTCCCGCTTGACCGTTTATTCGCAAGCCAAGCGCCAATCGTTACTTCTTGTCCTACATATTTATGTACTTCTGCAATTGTCGTTTTCACAAAAAGTCCCTCCAAAGACGTTCAACTATTATGTACATCATCAATATTAATACATTTCGACAAAAAAACGCAAGATGATCCTTTTTGTTATCCAAACGTGCATATTTGAAAGAAAGGGCTAGTCGATGTGACTAGCCGCGCGTTTTTTCCTTCATAAACGTGTCGATACGATCAAGCGCCTCATGAAGTAAATCAAGTGATGTCGCATACGACAAACGAACGTTATTCGGTGCGCCAAAACCTGAACCCGGAACGAGCGCTACCTTCGCTTCTTCAAGCAGCGCTTCGACAAACGCATCGACACTTTCGTATCCGGTCATCGTTGCTGCTTCTTTTGCATTCGGGAACAAATAAAATGCACCTTGTGGTTTTACGCAAGAGAACCCTGGAATTTGGATTAGACGATTATAAATGATATTTAAACGTTCTTCAAACGCTTGACGCATTTGCTCGACTGGCTCTTGCGGCCCGCTATATGCTGCAACTGCTGCATATTGAGCGATAGATGTTGGATTCGATGTACTATGGCTGGCGAGATCCGTCATCGCACGAATCACATCAGCGTCCCCTGCCGCATAACCGATTCGCCATCCTGTCATCGAATGCGATTTAGATACCCCGTTAATAATGATCGTTTGTTTTTTTAGGTCAGGTGAAAGCTGGGCAATCGAAATGTGTTCATGTCCACCGTATATTAGTTTTTCATAAATTTCATCCGACACAATAAGCACATCGTGAGCTAAGCATACTTCACCGAGCGCTTGTAGCTCTTCTTTCGTATAAATGACGCCTGTTGGGTTGCTTGGCGAGTTAATAATGACCGCTTTTGTGCGATCTGTCATCGCCTGTTCTAATTGTTGCGGTGTAATTTTAAACTCGTTTTCTTCAAGTCCTTCCACATAAACAGGTACCCCGCCAGCTAGCTTCACTTGTTCTGGATAGCTCACCCAATACGGCGTTGGAATAATGACTTCATCGCCTTCATCTAAAATCACTTGAAATAGTGTGTAAAGCGCGTGTTTTGCCCCAACGCACACAATGATTTCAGATGGTTTATAATCCAATTGCTGATCTCGTTGAAATTTCTTTATAATTTCTTGTTTCAACGTCGCTAGCCCACCAGATGGTGTATATTTTGTATGTCCATCATGCATCGCCCTTACAGCTGCTTCCATAATATGTTCCGGCGTATTGAAATCTGGTTCACCAGCACCGAGCCCGATAACATCGTGCCCAGCTTCTTTTAATTCTTTCGCTTTTGCCGTAATAGCTAGCGTTGATGATGGCGTCAACGCTGCCACACGCTTCGCTAATTTCATACATCCTTCCCCCTCGCAAAGTGATATCTTTTCAAAAATGCCCCGTCTTCAAAGCGAACGTAATAAAACGAATAACGATCTCGCTCGTCAATATATGTAATTTCCCAAAGCGGGACACCTTTTTCCATACCTAATTTTACTGAAACAATCGTTTTTGGACGGTACGATTGTACGAAAGATAATGCTTGCTGTCTCGTTATCCCTTCTGAGATACGTCGTGTCGCAACGACTTTCCCTTTTTCCGTCACCCATACAATCCGTTGCTCGCCTTGTTCATTTTTCCCGATGACGATGACATACACATCGCTTCCTCGATACGTATATACGTCATCTACTTGAACAATCCCTTCTTTCTCAGCTTGTTGTACGGCGCGTTGTTCGCTCGCCCGTTGCGACGACATCGCATCGCTATAGGCGTTCGCATATAACAACAGCGCGACAAACAACATGCACGCAAAAGCAATGATTCCCTTTTTCACCCTCATCCCTTCTTACGTTCGATAAATCGTAAACACAGCCTTTTCTTTGTTTTCTTCATCAAGCGCCAACCCGAACATCAAGTCTTTTTCTTTTAACGTTCGATTTAAACAATCGACAATTTTGTATAAATCTGATGAGTATTGAACTTTGACAGTTGCTAATACTTCGATTTTACTTTCCACGACCCGATCCTCCATGTGCACAAATTTTGTTACTTATATCGTCTCTTCTCGACGGAAACAATACAATTACACACCTTCCGAGGTGTATAAACATCTTCATTGTAGCAACGGTTTCCTACATTGGTCAATTTGAATTAAAAAAATTCCTATCGTACACACCACGGGCCGAACGTTGGCCCTTTTTTTAAAACGTCATTACGTCATATTCCTTCAAATTACATTTGACTACGATCACACCGAAACGACTTGTTTCATAACAATCGATCCAAGCTGCATACAACCGTTCAAGCAACCGCTCATTCGGCCAACTCCCATGCTTTTTAAAAATGATTGCCACTTGCGGATCAACATGTTTTAAAAAAGACGTACGTGGATAGTCAACTAAGCCAAAATGAGCAATTTTCAATATGTTTACGTCACTGAGCGACAATTTCATAAGCTTTTGTTCCACATCGTCATCAGCATGTGCCATATACAAAAGGCGAAGTCGTCCGTATTGCAGCGACATCGTTACATCCCCATGAGCAGTGTGGAGCGGAATCATTCGAAAATGTGGAAATGGTTCATACGTTTTGTTTTCTTTCCAATCGTCAACAACTGTCGGCTCATATGTTTTCATGATCCAGTCTACATTTCCAGTATATTCTCGATCATCGCTCGTTAAAATGAGTTCATCAATTTCTGTAATATGGAATTGTTCAAACCATCTTTTTAATTCGCGTTCTGTATGTGGCGCACCTGTATTCAGTAACACTGTCTTTCCGCTCGCATGTTTAAACAATGTCGCTTCCCCATCACTCAACGGCAAAAAAATAATCGCCATTTCTTCTCCTTCAAGCATCATATCAATTTTTTGAATGTGCTCTTCAGGTGAGGGGTGCATTAAACTATTGACGAGCATAAAAAATAACACCCATTGCAAGCCGTCCACTCCCTTCTTCTACATCTCTTATCTTTTACTGATGAAGGGAAAATTATAGCCACTCATCGACATGTTGTAAAAGTTCCGCAAGTGGAGCATGATATATACGAATGGGCGGCAACGATTGTAAAAAGTATTTGCTGTATGATGCAGTGAATAAACGTTGGTCTAAAACGAAAACGATCCCCCGATCTTCTTTTGTGCGAATGAGTCGTCCAACCCCCTGCTTAAAGCGCAAAATAGCTTGTGGCAACGATAAGTCGTAAAACGGGTTGCCCCCTTTTGCACGGATGAAATCGCTTTTTGCAGCTACCAGCGGATCGTCTGGTGGAGCAAACGGCAAGCGAACGATGACAACGCACGTCACTTCATCCCCTGGAAAGTCCACTCCCTCCCAAAAGCTGCTCGTACCGAATAGTACAGCTTGCTCAAACTGTTGAAAATGTCGCGTCAACTTCGCCGCATTGCTTCCGCTTACCCCTTGGGCAAGTAATAAAAATGACTGTTCATTATTTAACTGTTTAGCGAACGTGTACGTTTGTTTCAATAACTCATACGACGTAAACAATACGAGCACACGCCCTCTTATATGCTCAGCGATGCGAATAATTTGTTGAGCGGCTCGCTCAGCGTACTGTTCAACCGTCGCAGTCGGAAACATCGGCAAGTCGCTCGGTACCATAAGCACAGCTTGCTTTTCATAAGAAAATGGTGACGGGATGATACGTGTGAACGGATAAAAATCGTGAAGACCGAGACGCTCAATGATAAACGAGAAACAATTGTTCGTCGTTAACGTAGCAGAAGTTAAAACAACACTTCTTTTACGAGCAAATAATTGATCAGCAAAAAAATGAGCTAAATCGATCGGCTGTGAAATGACTGTAACAGCATTGATGGCAGCCTTTGTATCCATTTCTAACCAACGAACAATATGATCGTCATCGCTCGTTAATAAATGTTGTAGCGTCGATAACACATCTATAAACGTCGTAAAAGGTTTCATATCTTCCCGCGGTACATCTTCTTTCATCTGTGCCAATTGCCGTACATCGTTCATGATGCGCATAAGCAATTCGATTATCGCGCTCCATTCTCTTCCATATTCTTTCCAAGGAATGAAACGATAGCGAATGCGTCCATCCCCTTTTTGTCGACGCAACACATAATGGCGAAGAGACTGAAACAGTTGATTCAGTTCATACTCCATATCCGCCAAAAGCGAGCGGAGTGCACCCATCTGATGCATGATAGCCGTGTCGTTCATCCGCGTCCACAATAAACGAACATACTCATATGAAACGTGCCTGCCAAAAAAATGGGCTGCGACATCTTCTAAATGATGAGCCTCATCAATAATAAGCTGTTCATATGGGGGGAGAAATGTGTCGTCCGCTGTTAAATCATGCATAACGAATGAATGATTTGTAATGATCAGATGAGCGTGTTTCGCCCTTTCTTTCGCACGTATAAAAAAATCGTGCTCCTCGTTTGTTTCATCGCTATGCACATCTTCCCAAAATAGCGCACCTCCCGCCGTCAAGTTCAGTTCGTCTACATCTCCTGTTTCTGTTTCTGTCAGCCAAACGAGCAGCTGACATTTTGTTAGGGCGATATCATAGTTTGTGTCTACGTGTTTTAACGTACGGGCAAATTTTCGCACGCTCATATAGTTGCGCTTCCCTTTCAAAACAGCGGCTGTAAGTGAGAAGGGTACGAGTTGCGCGACACGTGGCAATTCTTTTTCAATGATTTGTTTTTGCAACTGTAATGTATATGTGCTAACGACAATCGGTTTCCTATGTGTAACAGCATAAAACGCAGCAGGAAGCAAATACGCCATCGTTTTTCCAATACCTGTTCCCGCTTCAATTAACGCATGTTGACAAGTTTGTAACACGTCGTTGACATCGTTCATCATTTGTTGTTGCCCTTGGCGATATTCAAACGGCGAAACAAATGGACGGGACGCAAGCCATTGTGAAAAAGACGGAACATGTTCAGGGCGATCGTCTCGTTTCGGCGAAAGCCACTTTTTTATAGCAATTCCTTCATATTCAACAACGGATTCGTCCGTTTGAAGCGACCGTTCTTTTTTCGCAATGACTCGATCAAAAAGAGCGGTCAACTCACTTTTTAACGGTCGACTATGTCGCCGCAGTTGTTTTAACGTCACGAGCGGTAAATGAGATAACTTGCGCAGCAAAAATAAAAAAAGTTGAGCAGTCGCTTCCGCATCGTAATCTGCTTGATGCGGGCGATCATGTGTTAGCGACAACGCTTCAGCTAAATGACCGAGCTTATAGCTTGGTTGTGTCGGCATAAGAAAGCGAGCTAGTTCAACCGTGTCTAAAAGACGACACGTTGGCGGCTGTATTCCGCTACGAATAAATTCCTCCTGTAAAAAAGCCCAGTCAAAATGAACGTTATGCGCAACAAAATAGGCTCCTTCCCATTTGTTCACAAGCATTGGCGCGATATGATGAAATGGAGGAGCGTCGTTCACCATCGTATGATCAATACCCGTTAACTGTTGAATAAACGGTGGGATATCGCGCTCTGGCTGAACGAATGTTGAAAAGCGTTCACAAACTTTGTCGCCTTCGATGACGACAAAACCGATTTGAATGATGCGATCTTCTTTTTTCGGTGCGTTCCCTGTCGTTTCAATATCGACGACGACAAAGCGATCATTCATCTTTTTCCACCCCAGTACAACACGTTGAATGACAAACAAAAAGAGGCGGCATGGCTCCCGTTATAAAACGGTCGCCGCCGGCTCTTGCACGATCAACTCTTTAATGCGATTATGCTCGTCCATAATTGCAATTTTTGGACGGTGCGAAGCTAATTTTTCTTCTGGTACGAGCACGTAGGAGATGACGATAATGATATCGTCTTTTTGAACGAGACGAGCAGCTGCCCCGTTTAAACAAAATACGCCGCTTCCTCTTTCACCTGGAATAATATATGTTTCAAATCGTGCCCCATTGTTATTGTTTACAATTTGTACTTTTTCATTTGGCACCATGCCGACCGCATCTAAAATATCTTCATCGATCGTAATGCTGCCGACATAGTTTAAATTCGCTTCCGTCACGCGAGCACGATGAATTTTAGCATTCATTAATGTACGAAACATAATGCTGCCTCCTTATTGTACGTTCATAACGATATTATCAATCAAACGAGCGTTTGTAAACCTCACAGCAAGCGCAAGAATGATCTTTCCTCGTAACGATTGAAGCGGCTGTAGTTCTGGATACGAATAAATTTCAACATAATCAATGACGCCGCTCGTATGTCGCTCAATATAGTCAATCATCGCTTTTCGTACCGTCTCTACATCGCGTTCCCCTGCCTCAATGGTCGCTTTCCCTTTTTGTAAAGCAGCATATAACGCAGAAGCTTCTTGTCGCTCACGGTCACTTAAATACACGTTGCGCGAGCTTTTCGCAAGTCCATCTTCCTCACGCACTGTCGGAACAGCAATAAGTTCAATCGGAAAATGAAAATCGCGGATGAGTCCATCGATGACCGCCACTTGTTGAGCATCTTTCATTCCAAAATACGCGCGATGCGGCATGACAATATGAAATAGTTTCGTCACAACGGTTGCCACCCCATCAAAATGACCAGGACGAGATTTTCCGCAAAGCACGTCGATGCGCTCATGAACACGAACCGTGACGGACGGCTCATGCGGGTACATTTCATGAACCGATGGATAAAACACGATGTCAACACCCGCTTGTTTAGCGATCGCATAATCGCGCTCAAAATCGCGCGGATAACGCTCAAAATCTTCATTTGGTCCAAATTGAAGTGGGTTGACGAAAATGCTTAATACAACGGTATCGTTCTCTTCGCGCGCTCGTTTTAATAACGCCACGTGACCTTCGTGTAAATACCCCATCGTTGGTACGAAACCAATCGTTTTTCCTTTTTGCCGTTCAGCCATTATGTGCGCTTGCATTTGTTCAATTTTTTCGATTGTAATCACGCCTATTTCCCTCCATATAGCGCAAGCCATTGTTGCTCATTCATTGTAAACGATTGTTCATCGCTCGGAAACTGACGCGTCTTGACGTCGGCAACGTATTCGGCTAACGCCTGTTGTATCGTTTGCTGAACGTTTGCATATTGTTTAACAAACTTCGGCACACGGCCAACGCCATATCCGAGCACATCATGATAAACAAGCACTTGTCCGTCCGTGCCAATCCCCGCACCAATGCCGAGCGTTGGAATCGTCAACTGCTTCGTAATCGCTTCCCCGAGCTGCTTCGGCACACATTCTAAAACGAGCGCGATTGCCCCTGCTTGTTCGCACGCTTTCGCTTCTTCTAAAAGGCGCTTCGCACTTTCAACATCCTTTCCTTGCACTTTATATCCACCTAATACACCGACAGATTGTGGCGTTAATCCAAGGTGAGCGACAACAGGTACGCCTGCCTCTGTTAGAGCAGAAATAACTTGTAATACGGAACCTGCCCCTTCTACTTTTACGGCATTGGCCCCTGATTGTTGCATGATCGCTTTTGCATGTGTGAGCGCATCATTGAGCGTACTATACGACATAAATGGCATATCGGTGACGATAAACGTATTCGGTGCACCACGTCGAACGGCTTTCGTATGATGAATCATGTCTTCAACTGTTACAGGGATGGTTGAGTCGTATCCTAATACGACCATGCCGAGCGAGTCGCCGACTAAAATCATATCGACACCCGCTGCTTCCGCAAGCTTTGCTGACGGATAGTCATAAGCGGTCAACATGACGATTGGCTCGTTATTTTTTTTCATGTTTAAAAAGTCCAGTTTTGTTTTCATATACATCCTCCTCTCATATGCAGAGGAAATGGATAAAAAAAGCCTTCTTTCTGCCAAAAAGAGAAAGAAGGACTTTTCGTTTCACTCCATCCCTCTGTCCCCGTCCGTTCAATCGGATCAAGGCAGAAACAACGATAAATTGTGTGAATATACATGGTGCAGTTCTTACAAAGATACTGCCCAATTTCAATCGCTTTCATTTTAACAAATATTTCGAAATTTTCCTACTGTTTTTTTATTTCAATGTCTGCTGAATAAATATAATGGATCGCTCCATCTTCTGTTTGCAATTTCAATGTCCCTGAATCTGTAATTCCAAGGGCGGTGCCACGAACAGCACCGTTTAACGTGCGCGCTACAATTTGTTGACCAATCGTTACCGCATATGCTTCCCATAATAGTTTAATCGGTAAAAATCCGTGCTGTAAATATTGTTCATATAACTGTTCTAATTTTTGCAACAATGTTTGCACGATCTTTGGACGGTGAAACGTTCGTCCTGTTTCGACCGCCAGCGATGTGGCAAGCGAAGCGATATCATTTGGAAATTGTTTTTGGTTTACGTTTATACCAATGCCGACGATGACTGCTCGCACTTGATCAGGATCAGCTTGCAATTCCGTTAAAATGCCAACAACTTTTTTCCCATTCAGTAATATATCGTTCGGCCATTTAATGTCTGGGACGATATTTGTCACCTCTTGAATAGCTTGAGCGACCGCAACAGCAACTAGAAGCGTCAACTGAGGGGCTTGTTGCGGCGGAATAGATGGACGTAAAATGACGCTCATCCAAATGCCTGTCCCTTTCGGTGAATACCATATTCGGTTTAAACGTCCTCTCCCCGCCGTTTGCTCTTCCGCGATGACAATCGTTCCTTCTTCCGCTCCCTCATAGGCAAGTTGATGCGCAAGTTGTTGCGTAGACGGAACGCTTTCTTGATCGTACACGCTCCAACCGAATCGCTTCGTCTTCAAGCCTAGTTGCAATTCATTTGCATTGAGCTTGTCGGGCATTTGTTTCAGACGGTAACCGAGCCGGCGAACAGCTTCCACTTCAAATCCTTCTTTTCTTAAATCCTCGATATGTTTCCAAACCGCTGTTCGAGAACAACCGAGTTGCTCGCTAATTTTTTGCCCAGACAAAAACGTATCGCCTGCTTCTGTAAATAATTTTAACAGTTGTTTTCTCGTTTCAGATTGCACACCGCCCACTCCTTTAGCTCCTCCTTCTCGTTTTCCACTTCGCCATGAAGCACGGCACGCTCTATTTTCCCGATCATTTCTGCTAACCATGGACCTGCTTTCCGCTCAAATAAAGCAAGCAAATCGTGACCGTTAATTGCTAATTGCTTTCGCTCGCGAATCGGCAATGCTTCCCATCGTTTCAACAAATGCTGCACGTGCGGCTCACCACCGTGAAGCACCGCGCGTAGACGCTCGATATGTGGAATGTATCGCCCGTACTCATACAAAGCATCCGTTGTCCAGTCATGAAGCGAATGAATACGTTCAAGCGCTTCTAAACAAATCGAAACATCACGAATGAGATGATTGGATAATTTCCATTTTTTCAATCCTTGGCTATCGAGACGAGCGACGTATGCAAATCGCGCCCACGCCTCGATACGATGGACGGGGACGAGCGAATATGCGGCTAGTTGAGCAAGCTCCTTCTTTTTTGTCGCAAGCTCTGGCAAGTAAGAAAACAAATTCGTTTCGACTAGAAGCTCTATCGCCTTTGACACAAATGAACCGAGCAACAGTTTTTCAAACTCAACTGCGATGCGTTCAACAGCGATATGTTGCAATAAATGGCCGTACTGCACGATCGCCTGTTTTGTTTCGGCGGATAAAGAAAATCCAAGCTGGCTAACGAATCGGAGCGCCCGCATCATGCGTAAAGCATCTTCGCTAAATCGTTCGCGAGCATCGCCAACCGTTTCAATAATACGATCGTTTAACGCCTCCATTCCACCGAACGGATCGATCATGTCACCATGTTCATTCATGGCGATAGCGTTGATTGTAAAATCACGCCGCTGTAAGTCTTCATAAAGAGAACGGACAAACGTGACGTCTTTCGGCCTTCGATAGTCTTCGTACCGCCCTTCTTTTCGAAAAGTCGTCACCTCATACGACACACCGCGTTCAATGACCATGACCGTTCCGTGCGCAATGCCGACAGGAACTGTTTTTGGAAAGATGGACATAACTTCATGCGGATGAGCTGACGTGGCAATATCAATATCTCCGATCGGCCGCTTTAATAAATAGTCACGCACCGCCCCACCGACAAAATACGCTTCATGTCCGTGACGTTTTAATGTTTCGATAACGGGGAGCGCCTGGCGAAATTGTTCGTTCATCATTCATCCCCTTTAAGTTGAAAATAAATTTGTTCATATTGTGCCACAATTCGCTCAGAATAAAATTTTTCATACACCGTCTCATACGCCTTGTGTCCCATCGCTTCGCGAACACTTTCATCCGTCAATAAACGAACGACTTGACGCGCTGCACCTTCTACATCACCTAGTTCGCATAAAAAGCCGTTTTTTCCATCTTCAATGACTTCAGGAATACCGCCGATCGCCGTTCCTACACAAGGCACGCCACAAGCCATCGCTTCAAGTAAGACGAGTCCAAAACTTTCTTTTTCTGATAGCAACAATTTTACATCGCTAATCGAATATAAGTCCGCCAAGTTTTCTTGCTTGCCTAAAAAGCGCACATGATCGCATAAATTGAGTTGTTTCACTAGACGACAGACAACCGTCATCTTCGGTCCATCACCAACGAGAAGTAATTTTGCACGCACTTGTTTGACAACGAGAGCAAACGTGCGAACGACATCGCATACCCGCTTTACTTTACGAAAATTCGACACGTGAATAACTACTTTTTCGTGCGGAGCGATGCCGTATTGGCGACGAAGCTCATCGTTTCGTCGTTTACTGTATACGCGTTCATCAACAAAGTTATACACCGTTTGAATGGTCTTTTGCACGTCTAGTAGCTCATACGTCTGCGCTGCTAATGCGTTTGACACGGCTGTGACGACATCTGACTGTTCAATGCCAAATTTAATCAAGTCGCTTAATGACGGATCGTATCCAAGAACAGTAATGTCTGTACCATGTAATGTCGTCACAATTTTCAAATGTTCACCGACCATTTGCTTTGCTAAAAAGGCACAAAGAGCATGCGGAACAGCGTAATGTGCATGAATGATGTCAAGATGTTCACGCTTAGCGACTTCTGCAATTTTACTAGCTAATGCCAAATCATACGGCGGGTATTGAAATACCGAATACGGGTTTACCGTTACCTCATGATAATAAATGTTTGGATACACTTTATTCAGTCGGAACGGAATGCTCGATGAAATAAAGTGTATATCATGTCCGCGTTCGGCAAGCATTTTTCCTAATTCCGTCGCAACGACTCCTGAGCCGCCGACCGACGGATAGCAAACAATTCCTATTTTCAGCTTCATCGTTCTTCCCCTAACAAATCGTGTGCAAGTATAAGTGGTTTTTTCGAAATAAATCCTTCCGCAAACGATACCCCGACTTCTTTTCCGAGCAATCGCTCACGGCTTTCAACGGTTTCAATATAGCCGTTCGTCAACGGTGTGTCAACCGAATCGCTCATTCGTTGAAACTGGCTTTCGTATGCACGCAAACTCGCTAATTTTTTATCGATCGTATCGCTAATATCTATGACGAAGTGTGGGCGATGAAATCCGTTAATCATATAAAAATAAACAGCATGCACGCGATGCGGAGGTAGCTTTCGGCCATCTTCATATCGGCGAATAGCGGCAGAAAACAACGCTTCTTCCACCAACCTCGCGCATTGTCCGTGATCTGGATGACGATCTTCCCAATATGGGGCAAACACAATTTTTGGCCGGTACGTACGAATAACTGTCACAATGGGGTCGATATGATCCTTTTGAATCACTAATCCACGATCAGGAAGTTTTAGCTGGATGCGCGTACGAACGCCAAGAATATCAGCTGCTCGTTTCGCTTCTTGTTGACGAGTATGTATCGTTCCGTTCGACGATAATTCCGCAAGCGTCAAATCGCATATCCCGATGTCATACCCTTGTTGAGCGTATTTCGCAATTGTTCCACCCATTCCGATTTCCACATCATCGGGATGAGCCCCAAACGCTAACATATGCATTATGCATTTCCTCGCTTCACAATATTTCGCCACGCAAAATCGCCACGCTCTAAACCGTGTATAAGCACCTCAGCCGTTCCCATATTTGTCGCTAACGGAATGGCATAGACATCACAGAGACGAATAAGGGCGCTGACATCTGGTTCATGCGGTTGCGCTGTCAGTGGGTCGCGGAAAAAAATAACCATATCCATGTCGTTATTCGCAATCATCGCTCCTATTTGTTGGTCACCACCGAGTGGACCGGATTGAAAGCGGTGAACCGAAAGCCCTGTTGCCTCTTGAATACGCAATCCCGTCGTTCCAGTCGCATATAACTCGTGAACAGCCAAAACGTGTTGATAGGCAGTTACAAACTGGATCATCTCTTCTTTTTTCTTGTCGTGCGCAATTAACGCTATTTTCATCAGCAACGCCTCCTTATTCAATTAAATGCTCTAATCCATATACGAGCGTTTCTAGTTTCATTACTGTTTCAACAGAAAAGCGAACGCCCGACATGAACGATGCGCGGTTAAACGAATCGTGACGAATTGTCAACGTTTGTCCATCGCCGCCAAAAATGACTTCTTGATGCGCCACAAGCCCCGGCAAGCGAACGCTATGAATACGCATGCCATCATATAGCGCACCGCGAGCACCTTCGATCGTCTCTTTTTCAGCTGGATGCCCTTGCATGAATGAAGAACGGACTTGTTGAATAAGCTGAGCCGTTTTTAATGCTGTACCTGATGGGGCATCAAGCTTTTGATCGTGGTGAAGCTCAATGATTTCTGCATGTGGAAAATATTTTGCCGCCATTTGTGCAAATTTCATCATTAAAATCGCACCTATGGCAAAGTTTGGAGCAATGATCGCACCTATTTTTTTCTCTTCAGCTATTTGTGTTAAACGAGCTAAATCGTCGTCTGTAAATCCTGTCGTGCCAACAACAGGGCGAACACCGTAGCGCAATGCGACTTCCGCGTGACGTTTTCCGACTTCCGGCGTCGTTAAATCAATTAGCACATCCGCTTGCACTGTTTGCAAACATCGTTCTAAATCAGTAAAAATTGGGGTGTCGATGGCAGGAAAAACGTCCAGTTCAGCTAACGTTTTTCCTTCATTCACTCGGTCGACGACGGCGACGAGGCTAAAATGTTCTGTACGATGAACGAGAGAGACAGCTTCGCGTCCCATTCGTCCACGTGGTCCAGCGATAACAACTCGAATCATTGTTCCTCTTCCTTTCTTGTCCAACGATCGCGATCTCGCGTTTGAAATTTGTGCATGACCGCATCATGCGCTTCTTGTAAATCGATATGTAACGAATTGGCCATACATATAAGAACAAACAATACATCTCCTAGTTCTTCTTGAATCGTTTTTTCTTGTTCCGTTTTCTTTTTCGGCTTCTCTCCGTAATAATGGTTTACTTCACGAGCTAATTCACCTAATTCTTCCGTTAAACGAGCAAGCATCGCCAATGGGCTAAAATACCCTTCTTTAAACTGTCCAATATACGCGTCGACTTCTTGTTGCATTTGGCGCATCGTTTTCTCCATTACTTTCACCTCTTACATTCATGTTAGCTAAAAGTGGGACATTTGACAAATGTTTTTGACGGACATCATGACATTCCTCTATAATAAAAAACGCAGTCATACTTAAGAGGTGAAGATCATGAAGCTAAAAAACGTTGCATTCATTTTGCTAGGTTCGGCTATTTTTGCATTCGGACTCGTCCATTTTAATATGGAAAATAAATTAGCAGAAGGTGGGTTCACAGGCATCACCCTTCTTTTGTACTTTATGTTTGGCATTGATCCTTCTATTTCCAACTTGATATTGAACGTCCCTCTCTTTTTTATTGGATGGAAATTGCTTGGACGTACGACGTTCTTTTATACCATTCTCGGAACCGTTAGTTTATCTGTATTCCTTTGGGTTTTTCAACGATACGGGTTTCATATTCCACTCAACAATGACTTGACGTTAGCTGCGTTATTTGCGGGGGTTTTTATCGGAGTAGGCCTCGGTATTATTTTTCGATATGGAGGAACAACAGGTGGTGTCGACATTATTGCCCGCCTCGTCTACAAATATAAAGGTGTCAGCATGGGAAAAACGATGTTTCTCTTTGACTCGTGCGTCATTTTCCTTTCTTTGCTCACATATTTGCCATATCGCGAAGGAATGTATACGCTTGTTGCGGTATTTGTCGGTGCGCGCGTCATCGACTTTTTGCAAGAAGGAGCGTACGCGGCAAAAGGAGCAACGATTATTTCCGAAAAAAGCGATTTAATTTCGGAAAAAATTATGACAGAGATGGAGCGAGGAGTAACCATTTTAAAGGGAATTGGCTCATATACAAAGCGGGAACGGGATGTGTTATATTGCGTTGTTGCGAAAAACGAATTATCCCGTTTAAAATCGATTATTACGTCCGTCGATCCATATGCATTCGTTGCGATTAGCGATGTGCATGATGTGCATGGTGAAGGGTTTACGCTCGATGAAAATAAACAGCCGCTGCATGAATAAAAGCGTCCGATGCTGGACGCTTTTATTGTTTATCTCGTACCATTTTTCTTTCCTTTTCTCCGCGGTATTTCCGCCAACCAACGTACGTTAACGTCATAATAATCATTCCACCAATTGACGTCATCACCCACCAGAGCGACGGAAGCGCTGTCTCTCTTTTTCCATCAGCAAATAATGCTTGTAAGTCTTCTTCCATTTGACGCAACTCTTTCATTCGCTCCGTTGCATGCAATTGCCGAAAAGCAGGCGCTTCCAAAAGAGAAATGTGAGCAGATACACGCTGCACTTGTTCGCGATCCGCGTTAATTTTTACGCTCGGTTCAATGAGTTGATATCGCTGTAAAAACTGATGGAAAGCTTGTTGAAACGATTGCTCGTCTTCTTGTTCCATCGCTTGTTTCATTTTTTCGAACGCGGACATGACAGCGAACTTCATTTCTTTCCAAAGCGGTTGATGTTTCGCCTGAACTGCATCGACCGCGAGACGAAATTGCGTCAGCTGGTTGACCCGTTGTTCCATCGGCACACTCGATGCACTTACCGCTTTTAATGCTTCTTCATGCGTAGCTGTTAACACATATATGACATCCATCGAATGAATGTCTTCACGAAATAACGTAAATTGTTGTTCGAAATATTCCAACAGTTGCTTCGCTTCTTGTAAGCGGGCATTTTTTGTTAACTGAAGCGCTTCATCAGAAATTTGATCAAGTTTGTCCCATTCATGCCCTGTTGCATATGCTGCATACGGAAATAAGTAAATGATGATAAACATCATGACGAGTCGAATGCGCATCTCCTTGTCCCTCCTTACGATCTTACTATTGAATATATGACCGCAAAAAGAGACATAGACCACGATTTATCGTCGACGCGAAAAAATGTACGCAATAGCTATCGAAAAGATGCTTAACCAAAACGTAAAATACCCAATTTGTAGCGTATATTGCGATAACATCCGATATTGCGGCATCATGCCAAACACGTAATCAATGACATCGTTATGTAACGTCCAAATCGCAGCAATGACAACGTGAATAAAAGACATGCGGTAATGCGGGGCATACAATAATGCTTGCACGGCCATCGCTCCGTGGGATACAACGAGCATCCATCCTGCCCAACCGAGCTGCCCTGTGATAACAAATACAAGCATATTCATCACAACAGCCCAAATGCCGTATTTGACGAGCGTAACAACCGCTAACGCTTCCATCAGCGGCCAATGTGTATGACGAAGCCATGCCATTAAAACAAAAACAAAAAATAAGCTTGCTGTTGGACTATCAGGGACAAACGGAAGAAAAATCGTTGGCGTTTCCGCTAGTTGCGGTCCATACCATATATACCCGTAAATCGTACCGATGATATTGACAATGAGCAGTAGTGTAAGAAACGAGCGATGCATCAACCATCCACGTATGTATAGCATGATGTTACCTCCCACATGTACAAAAAAGCTGACTGATGTTCAGTCAGCTTCCATAAATTATTCTGCTTTTAAACCTGCGACGAACTCTGCAAGTTTTTGTAACTCCTCATCTGTTCCTTTGAAAATGCCGCCTGGCATGCCGCCTTGACCATTTTTCGCAATGTTAGCAATTTCTTCAGCGGACAAACCTGTGCCGACAAGCGACGGTGCAGCTGGACCGCCTTGTAAATTTTCACCGTGGCATGTTAAACATGTGTTTGCTTCTAAAATTTTATATCCTTCTGCATTTTTGTCAATTTCTACTTCCGCGCGAATTTTTCCTTGCTCAGCAGCTGCCTCCCAATCGTGTGTGACGACAGATTCCCATGTTAAGAAAATGATTGCAGCTAACGTAAGCAACATCATACCGACAGCAACTGGACGCTTCGATGGACGACGCTCCGGACCGCGATCTAAAAACGGCGCAAGTAATAACGCTCCAAATGCGAGACCAGGAATAATAATTGCTCCGACAACTGTATATGGACCAGATGCAAACGAGTATTTCAATAGCTGGTACAAAAATAAGAAATACCAGTCTGGAAGCGGAATGTAGCTTGTATCTGTCGGATCCGCAATTCGCTCAAGCGGCGACGGATGCGCAACGGTTAAACATAAAAATCCGATTAAAAAGACAGCTCCGACCATCCATTCTTTTAATAAGAAGTTTGGCCAAAACGCCTCCGTTTTCCCCGGATATTCGGAATAGTCTTTCGGAATGTTCGGCTTGCGCACAGCAGATACGCGCGAGTCGCCGACAAATTTCATTCCTTTTCCGCGATGCATAGCGTTCCCTCCCTTATGCTAAATTTTACAGTGGACCAGAAATTCCTTGCTTCCGAATCATTAAGAAGTGTGCAGCCATCAGTCCTAATAGTGCTGCTGGCAAGAAAAATACGTGAATCGCAAAGAAACGCGTCAACGTTTGAGCACCAACAATTTCGTGATGGCCCGCTAACAACGTTTTAATTGCCGGACCAATAACAGGCGTCGCTTCTGCAATTTGCAATCCTACTTTTGTAGCAAAAAGAGCTTTCATGTCCCATGGTAATAAATAACCTGTGAAGCCAAGTCCCATCATGACCATGAAAATAAGAACACCAACGATCCAGTTCAATTCACGCGGTTTTTTGTAAGCCCCTTGGAAAAATACGCGCAACGTATGTAAAAACATCATCACAATGACAAGGCTAGCTCCCCAGTGATGCATACCGCGCACAATTTGTCCAAATGCTACTTCGTTTTGCAAGTAATAAACAGATTCCCAAGCGTTTTTAATGTCTGGTACGTAATACATCGTCAAAAACATACCAGATAAAATTTGGATGACTGTCACGAAAAACGTTAAGCCACCAAAGCAGTAAACAAACGCCGAAAAGTGATGCGCAGGGTTTACGTGCTCTGGCACTTCATGATCTGCGATATCGCGCCACAAAGGCGTAATATCTAGCCGTTCGTCAACCCAATCGTAAATCTTATTAAGCATGTATTACGCCTCCCCTCGTGGTTTCGCTTTACCTAAGTACAACGTGCCATCTTTTATTTCGTATTCATAACGGTCTAATGGAGCTGGCGGTGGCGTGTTTGGCACGTTCGTTCCATCCTTTTCGTATAGCCCGTAGTGGCAAGGACAGAAGAAACGGTTTGGATTACTTTTTTCACCGTTCCAGTTCACCGTACAGCCAAGATGTTTACAGATCGGCGATAGCGCAACGATATCTCCGTTTTCATCTTTAAATACCCATGCAGATCTTGGCTCTTCTGATTCGTACCACGCATCTTTTACTTTTACTTTAAAGTCGAAGCGCTGTGGCTCTGTCGTAATGTCTTTCACTTGGGCAACAGCAACCATATCTTGCCCAGCTTCTTCTTTTAAAATCGGATCCAAGGCGAAGCGTACCATTGGTGACAAAATGCCTGCTGCCATAAATCCGCCTACACCTGTTAGCGTGTAGTTTAAAAACTGCCGTCTTGACACGCGATGCTTTTTCTCGCTCATCGTTTTCCCCCCTCTATACGAAGTTAAGTCCATCCGGACGAATTGTTATAACACATATATAAAACTAGGACAACCTAATGATATATCATGTTTCCATCAAGGTCAATATAATGATAGTGTAAACGCTATCTAATTTTTTAACGTCCATTTTGTCACTAACACATCCATCACTTGTTCGACTTGTTGACGCACAATTTTTTGCTTATACGATTCATCGACATGTTCAAGCGGGAGCGCTGGAACGTAAACGAATGTCTCATCCGCAACATCGGCGTGTGACGTAAGAAAACATATGTGTTGAAAGCCTAATGTTTTAAGCATGTTTGTCCACTCTCGTACGCGCGATGGCACGTGCTCGTGTACAAAGTATGTTAGCGGCGGAAATAGCATCACCCTTCCTTTAAATTGACGCTCTACATCATTCGCAATGAGCAACGTATGCTCGCCCATTTCAGCAAACGCTTTCATATTTGTGCTACCGATCGGTATGCACGGAATAAGTGCAGTGTCCACATACTCCTTCGCTTGCTCATACATGTCCACATCTTTTGCTGTCCATTTCATTGAAATCACTCCTTATGTTTCCATCTTACACGAAATGCATATGTATTTTTTTGAACATTTTGTGACATTTGCATAAAAACGAGAAAACGTTGCGAAACGGAAAAGTTATCGCAACGTTTTTAGCCGCTCTGTCAGCTCACGAAACCTTTTCTCATCTTGACGGTCGAGAGCATCATCGATGAGGCGCATAATTTTTTGCCGTTGAAAGCGATGAATGGCCTCCGCTAGTACATGCTCAGCAACTTGCTCGTCTTGCTTGTTCGTTTTCTTCGGCATATATGGGTTTTCTTCGAGCACCGCCACGTACTGCGGTGAATGAAATGCCCCACGAAAATTGAGCTGAATGTAAATATCTTCGTCACGATTTAAACGAATATCATGAAATGATTTTTCCGCATCCGTCGTGACGACATTTTGCTTATAAAACCGAAATGGCACATCATCAACGCAATGAGTTGACATCATCATGCCGCGCGGACAATATTCAGCATGTTCTACAAAGTGCACTTTTTCCATGAGCGCATCGTGGCTTAACAAATAGTTTAAAATCCAAACACATTCGCGCCGCTTTAATTGATAATTGTTTAAAAACCAGCGAACAAACTCTTTTTTCTCTCGGACAGAAACCATTCCCTTCCCCCCTTGCATCCGAATGACAACTTCATTCAAACTGCAACATCATATGGGCAACCTCTTCGTTCGTCGGATCGATGCGCAATAGTTGTTCAAATATAGCCTTCGCTCTGTCTCTTCTCCCCTCCTCAAATAAAAAATAGCCAAAATCATATAAAAAGTTTGGATCTTCTTTAAAAAAAGTATATGCCTCTTCATAATGATTTAATGCCTCATCATATATTTCAAGCTTTTGTTTCGCCTTAGCGAGCTCCCATTCAAATTGTGGATCGTATTCACCTTGATCAATGGCTTGTTGAATCGCGCGAACGACATCTTCGTAACGTTCCTCATGAAACAGTAAGCTCGTTTGAACAAATAGCGCTTCTAAATAACCGGGATCAATATCCAATGCTTGTTCAATGTACTCAAGCGCTTCTTCCCGCTTTCCTAGCTTTAACGCTATTTTTCCAGCATAAAGAAGCAATTCTTTATTCCATTCATCAATTGTTAATCCTTCTTTTGCTATTTCGTAACTTTGTTGTATATCTCCTTCTTGTTCATACGATTTTGCTAAAAATAAATAGAGCGGCACGTACTCACGATCGAGCGCTTTTAACTCGCTTAATTTCGTAATTGCCGTTTTATATGCTTCCGCTTGATATGCAGTAAATCCGTATTGAAATAATGTATGGGCATCGAAACGTTCATTTAATGCTTCTTCGTAATAAGCTAGTGCTTGCTCAAATTCACCAAGCAGGCTGTATGCTTCCGCGATGCGTTGGGCGATGATCGTACCGGCAATTGTTTTTGTATTGTTTATGATCCGTTCATAATATGGCAAACTTTTTTGATATTGGCCTGTCGTAAAATATAGCTCAGCTAATGCAAATTGAACAAGTGGTTCATTCGGCATTTTTTCATACGCTTTTAACAACTTTCGTTCACTTACTTCATCTAATCCTTGCATTTGATAAAGGTCGGCCATTAATAAGCATGCTCTTACATAGTAAGGGTCATCTTCTTCGATATCGATTAGCAATTCAAGCGCTTCCTCGTCCTTATCCATTTCTGTATATATTTCTGCTAAAAACAGTTGCAGTTCACGTTCGTCCGGATAACGTGTGAGCAACATACAAACGAGCGACTCCGCCTCTTCTAACAATCCCCAAGAAAATAGTTGATCAGCTAACATATATCGTTCTTCATCGCTTCCGTGTTGCTTCACTTGTTCAGCAAGCGCTAGCGCGCGCTCCACATCACCTTGTTCAACGAGTTGAACAATTTGATTTAATTTTTCCATAAATCTCACCCTTATCATTCATATCATCACACTTTATCATACCATCGAACGAATAAGCATGCAAAAAAAGAAGCTGATCCTCGTTAGAATCAGCTTTGCAACATGCGGAGATGGTCGAAAAATGTCGGATATGACACTGCAATGGCTTCCGGACGTTGTAAAGTCACATTTCCTTTTGCCACACACGCTGCGATCGCTAACATCATCCCGATGCGATGGTCACCATAGCTATCGACAATCACATCGTTCGCATGAAGCGGCGTTTTTCCATGAATCATCATTCCGTCTTCCGTCGCCTCGATATGAGCGCCAAGCTTGCGCAATTCGGACACGACTGTCGCAATGCGATCTGTTTCTTTTACTCTTAATTCGCTCGCATCTGTAATCACTGTCGTTCCCTCTGCTTGTGTGGCTAAAAGGGCAATGATAGGAATTTCGTCGATTAATCGTGGAATGATATCGCCGCCAATATGCGTTGCTTTTAACGTTGATGTCCGTACGGTCAGATCAGCTACCGGTTCGCTGTCTTCGTTGCGAATGTTTTCGATCGTAATATCGGCTCCCATTTTCATTAATATATCAATAATACCTGTGCGCGTCGGATTAATTCCAACATGCTTCAACGTAATTTCACTATTTGGAACAATCGCTCCAGCTACTAAAAAGAAAGCGGCAGAAGAAATGTCGCCCGGCACTTCTACATCGATGGCTCGAAGCGTTTGCCGCCCGATGACTGAAACGGTTAATCCGTCCACATGCACGTCCGCGCCGAATGCGCGCAACATTCGTTCGGTATGATCGCGGGATTGATGCGGCTCGGTAACAGTCGTTTTTCCTTCTGCATGTAAACCTGCAAGCAAAATGGCCGATTTCACTTGAGCGCTCGCAACAGGTGAATAATATGTCACCGGCTGCAATTGACCACCGCGGATCGCTAACGGTGTATAGCGTCCTTGCTCTCGTCCGTCGATGCGTGCCCCCATTTGCTTAAGCGGGTTCGTCACACGATCCATCGGCCGCTTAGCAATTGAATCGTCCCCTATTAAACAAGCGTGAAACGGGCAGGCCGCTAAAATGCCTAGCAATAAACGGGTAGTCGTCCCTGAATTCCCGACGTTTAATATATGTGTCGGTTCTTTTAAACCTTCAATTCCTTTCCCTTCTACAATGACTTCATTTCCATTTTGTGCAATGTCCACACCCATTTTGCGAAAACAATCAATCGTACTTAAGCAATCTTCGCCTGTTAAAAAATTCGTTACACGCGTCGTTCCTTTCGCAAGCGCTCCAAACATGACAGCACGGTGAGAAATCGACTTATCTCCCGGAACAGCGATCTCTCCTCGCAATGCATGTACGTTTGTTTGCAATTTCACTTCTCTCACCTCTTTTACACAACATACGTTTCATAGTTCGTATTCGCTTCAATGCAACGTTTTGCTCTTTGACGGTCATCTTCCGTTTGGAAACTTAAACGAAGCACCCCGTAAATATCTTCACGCGTTTCAATAATGCGAATATTTGTAATGCTAATGCGCTCTTTTGCTAAATAACCTGTGATTTCAGAAATAACCCCCGGATAGTCTGGCACATCCACATATAAATCGTAAAAAGAAGGGATCGCTCCTTTTGTGCGCACAGGCAAGCCGTCCCGAAACTGTTTTGCTTCATGAAAATATTGATAAAGACGCTCGCTATCACCGTCAGCAACGTACGTACGAATTTTTTTCATTTCTTCTAACCAACGATCAAACAATTGTAACAATTCTTCTTTGTTATGTATGAAAATATCGCGCCACATTTCCGGATTGCTAGAAGCAATACGCGTAATGTCACGGAATCCTCCCGCGGCTAATCGACTGACAAGCTCATCTTCTCGTTCGTACTGTTGTGCTTGATGTACGAGGCTTGCTGCAATGATGTGCGGGAAATGGCTGATGACCCCAGCAATTCGGTCATGCTCTTTCGGTGTTAATGTAACAAAGTGAGCTTTCGTTCCCTCAAGCCACTGTTTTAATCGCATAACGTCTTCTTCTTTCACATGTTTTGTTGGCGTTAAAATATAAAATGCATTTTCAAACAAATGCGCACGCGCAGCTACAACACCGCTCTTATGAGAGCCCGCCATCGGATGCCCGCCGATAAACGCGATCCCTTTTTCTAATAACGGCATCGCTTGCTTGACGATACGCTCTTTCGTGCTTCCTACATCTGTAACGATGACGTGAGGGCGTAAAGAAAGCTCGAGCAGTTCGCAAAGCAATTGTTCTGTTTGGACAACCGGGGCGGCAAGCACGATTACATCCGCCTCTTGTGCTGCATGAGCAAACGAAGGCACCACTTCATCAATGACGCCGAGCGAACGCGCCAAACGCAACGATTCGCTCGACACATCATATCCAAAAATTTTCGCATCGTTATGGGCGCGCTTCATCGCAAGCGCGATTGAACCGCCAATTAAACCTAAACCGGCAATTAAAATGTTCCCCCGCAAAAACGCTCCCTTCTTTCTTTCAACATGTTTGTTAAAGCATGAATAATCGCTTCATTTTGTTCTGGAGACCCTATTGTGATGCGCACAGCTGTCGGAAAGCCAAGAGCGCATCCGGAGCGGACAATGATGCCACGCTGAAGCAAGTACGTAAACACTTCATCACCACTAAATCCAAAATCAATTAAGATGAAATTTCCTTCAGACTTGTAGTAACGCAAACCGTGTTGATCGCAAAAAGCGTAAAATTGGTTTAATCCTTGTTTATTTTTTTGGACACATTGTTGAATAAATGGTTGATCGTTTAATGCTGCCAAGGCTGCGACTTGCGCAAGACGCGATGTATTAAATGGCTCGCGAGCTGGCTCGATCGCTCGTAAAACATGCTCGTGTGCCACGCCATATCCGATGCGAAGTGCCGCTAGTCCATACGCTTTCGAAAACGTGCGCAAAATCATTATATTTTCATATTGTTGGAGTAAAGCGACCGTATTTGGGTAATCTTCCGCTTGCACGTACTCATAATACGCTTCGTCAATCACGACGAGCACATGTTTCGGCACGTTGGCTAAAAACGAGCGCAAAGCAGCGTCATTCACATACGTACCTGTCGGATTGTTTGGGCTACAAATCCAAACAACGCGCGTATTGTCATCGATCGCCTCAAGCATTGCGTCGAGATGATGATGTCCGTCTCGGAGAGGAATCTCGCGCACTTCTGCCCCCTCAATGATCGCGTTGTGGCGGTATTGTGGAAACGTCGGTGTAGCCATAACGGTATTCGTCCCTTTTTGCAAAAATGCGCGACAAATGATCTGAACGACCTCATCTGAGCCGTTCCCGAAAATAAGTTGCTTTTCCTCGACTTCCAAATGGGCAGCGAGCACCTCACGCAGCGACCGACTATATCCGTCAGGATATAACGCTAAATGATCTAATTCACTAACGATCGCGTCGTGAACAAGCGGTGAACATCCGTACGGATTTTCATTTGATGCAAGCTTAATCACCGTTTCTAGTCCATATTCCTTTTTCACTTCTTCAATCGGTTTGCCCGGTTGGTACGGTTTTAGTTGTTGTAATTGTTGTTTCACTTCCATTATTACCCACCCTTTTCAATGGTTCAATGAGCGCAGCGACATATTGCGAGAAAGAGATGAGCGCATGTTGACGTGTATCGACATCGTTTAATTCGTCTTGAAGCTGTTCGATTTTCTGTACGATCGCGCTCCCAATGACGATGCCATCGCATACATGTTGAAGTTGCTCCACTTGTTGAGCGGTCGAAATGCCGAATCCGACAACGACAGGAACGCGACTATATAACTTTACTTGTTGCAAAAATTCGTGCAATTCCGCCGGCAATGAGTCCCGAATACCCGTTACACCTAACGATGATACGCAATATAAAAACGATTTCGCTTGTGATGCAATCATTTCAATACGTTCATGCGACGTCGGAGCGACGAGCGAAATGTACGGGATGTCATATGCGTCACCTAGCATTCTCATATGTTCGCTTTCTTCAAACGGCAAATCGGGAATGAGCACGCCGCTCGCCCCGTTTTGTTGCGCTAAAGCAAAAAAGCGTTCTTCTCCTAATTGTAACACAGGATTATAATACGTAAAGACAATAATCGGAATTTTTACACCTTTTTTTCGCATGCGCCCGATAAGTTCAAGTGCCGTTGTCAACGTCATTCCTTGTTTTAACGCTCGGCTCGCTGCTCGCTGAATAATTGGCCCATCTGCAAGCGGATCAGAGTAAGGAACGCCGAGCTCTAATATCGTCGCACCTGCTTGTTCAAGAGCAACCGCTAAATCAATCGTTACTTCCTCAGACGGATCACCTGCAACGATAAACGGAACAAAATGTTTCATCTCGGCTCACTCCCTTCTAAGTAGTTCATTACCGTTTGCACATCTTTATCGCCTCTTCCTGATAAGCAAACAAGAACGATGTCATCCGATGAGCGAAGGGAAGCAATTTGAAACGCTTTGGCGAGCGCATGCGCCGACTCGATGGCAGGGATGATCCCTTCTGCTTCTGCGGTCATTTGCAGCGCGTTGATCGCTTCTTCATCCGTTACACTTTCATAGCGGACACGACCGATTGTAGCTAAATATGCGTGCTCCGGTCCAACACCCGGGTAATCCAACCCTGCTGAAATAGAGTACGGTTCCATAATTTGACCGTGTTCATCTTGCAATACATATGTGAGCGAGCCGTGAATGACGCCTTTTGTCCCTTTTGTTATCGTTGCGGCATGTTCAGTCGTATGCACGCCTTTTCCTGCCGCTTCGACACCAATACATTCGACGTCATCATCTAAAAACGGATGAAACATGCCGATGGCATTGCTGCCGCCGCCAACACATGCGATAATCACGTCTGGAAGTTTTCCTTCTACTTTCAACATTTGCTCGCGCGCTTCTTCGCCAATCACGCGTTGAAATTCGCGCACCATCATCGGATACGGATGCGGACCCACAACAGATCCAATCATATAAAAATGGTCATCACAATGCTCGACCCAATAGCGAATTGCTTCATTTGTCGCATCTTTGAGCGTTCGATTGCCGCTCGTTACCGGAATGACTTGCGCGCCAAGCAATTTCATACGAAAGACGTTTAATGCTTGCCGTTTTACGTCTTCTTCGCCCATAAACACTTTACATTCCATGCCGAAACGAGCGGCAACGGTAGCCGCAGCTACACCGTGCTGACCTGCACCTGTTTCAGCAATAATTTTTCGTTTTCCCATTCGTCTCGCTAACAACGCTTGACCGATGGCGTTGTTAATTTTATGGGCGCCTGTATGGTTCAAGTCTTCGCGTTTAAAGTACATTTTCGCCCCGCCTAATCGTTCTGTCAAGTTTTTTGCAAACGTTAAAGCGGTCGGACGTCCTGAATATTCATATAAATGATGCATATATTCGGCATGAAACGAAGGGTCAGTCAGCGCTTTATGCCATTCGCGTTCCATATCGGCTAACGGGCGCATCAATGTTTCCGGAACAAACTTTCCACCGAACGTTCCAAAACGACCACGTTCATTCGGTACTGTCAACATGTTTTCACCTTCTGTTCAATTTTTTTTATTTTTTGTTCACTTTTCCGCTCGTCTTCTTCAATTCCGCTGCTTATATCTATGCCAAACGGCTCATACGCTAGCAGCTGTTCGACGTTCTCCGGAGTAATCCCCCCTGCAATAAAACAAGGAACATGCTGCCGTTTCGCCTCTTCGATATAACAAGGGACATGACGCCAATCAAACGAGACGCCCGTTCCTCCCCATGCTCCTTTTCGTCCGCTATCAATGACGAACCCGTCTGCAATTCCTTCCCACACACGCATATATATCCACGCCTCATGTGCATGGTGGATTACTTTCCAGACAGGGATTTGAAACGTTTGTTTCAACTGCTTCACCATTTGAACGCTTTCCATGCCGTGGCATTGAATAATCGATAAAGGCACGTGCTCGAGAACAGAAGCGACAGAAGCAATCGTTGGATGAACGAACACCCCAACTGTTTGTTTGTCACGAAGTTCGACAGACGCTAACCATCGACTGACGTCTTTCGGCTCGACCTTTCGCTTGCTTTCAGCAAACACGAATCCGATATAATGTGCCTCGCTTTTTGCGACGAGTTGTACATCATGAAACGAACGGTTGCCGCAATATTTTAAAACGGTCATACATCTCGCTCCCCAAACAATTCATAAATAGCTGCACGAACATCTTGTTTTCTCATCAACGCTTCACCGACGAGCATCGCATGAGCACCCGCTTGTTGTACTGTCCGAACATCATCGTACGTATGAATGCCGCTCTCACTTACAATAATGCAATCCGGTAAAAGCGGAACGATTTGTTTTGTCACATGAAGCGACGTATGAAACGTCGTTAAATCACGATTATTAATGCCGATCGCTTTCGGCGTGAACCGCTTTAAAATGTTCTCTACCGTCTGAGGGGCATGCACTTCTACTAAACATTGCAATCCTATTTCGTGCGCTTCTTCATATAATTCGTGTAAAAAGGACGGATCAAGCGCCTCACCGATGAGCAAAATCGCATCTGCGCCAATCCGAACGCTTTCTACAAGCTGTTTGCGGTCGATAATAAAGTCTTTACGTAAAATCGGTATATGAATATGCTGTTTCACTTTCGTCACGTATGATCGATGTCCCTTAAAATATTGTTCATCTGTTAACACCGATACGGCGTCAGCGCCCGCCTGTTCGTATGCACACGCAATATCGACGACGTTCATTTGTTGTCGAATGATTCCTTTCGATGGCGACGCTTTTTTCACTTCCGCAATCAATCCCAAAAAGCGATGCGGTTTGGCTAAAGCGTCATAAAATGAACGACGAGGAAGGTGTTCGCATGCCTCTGGCAATTGTAACGATGCCACTTCTTCCCTTTTTGTTCGCAAAATGTGTTCAAGCATACATTTCACCTCTCAAACGTTGTAAGTACGCATGCGCGCAACCTGTTTCAATCGCGTGTTTCGCCATGTTCACTCCATTTGCAATGTCGGGTGCGACACCGGCAACATACAGAGCAACACCTGCATTGAGCAAAACGACATTTGTTGCACTTTCGTTCGCACAACTTGCAAACACACGTTCAATGAGTTGGGCACTTTCACTTACGCTGCTGACGCATATATCCGATAAACAACCGCGAGATAATCCGACATCTTCAGGAACAATAACGCGTTGCAACAGCTGTCCATCTTTCAACTCAATTAACAATGTTTCTGAAGCGATGCTACATTCATCTAAACCGTCACTACTTGTGACAAACGCCGTATGTTCTGTTCCGATTCGTTGCAGCGCTTCCGCCATTTTTAATGCATCTTTTGCGTTATGCACCCCGATCACCTGTCTTGTTGGCTGAGCAGGGTTAACAAGCGGACCGAGCAAATTAAATACGGTGCGCATTTTTAAACTTTGGCGAACAGAAGCCACATGTTTCATCGCCTCGTGGTAAAATGGAGCGAATAAAAAAACGAGACGATAGTTTTGCAACGCTTGTTTTGCCTCTTCTTCTGTTTTCGGCATCGGGATGCGAAAATGTTCAATCACATTGGCGCTTCCGCTCGTAGAAGAAACAGCGCGGTTGCCATGCTTCGCCACCGCAACGCCAAGCGAGGCAATAAGCAAGGCGACAGCTGTCGAAATGTTAAACGTTCCTTTCCCATCTCCTCCTGTTCCGCACGTATCGATGACCGGTTCATCAAAAGAAACGGCGCGCATGCGTTGACGCATCGCTCGAATAAATCCGACAAGCTCATCGACCGTTTCACCGCGAAAACGCAACAAAGCTAGCATAGCAGCTACTTGCTTTTCATCCGCTTCTCCGCTCATCATTACATGCATCGCTTCATACGCTTCTCGTTCCGTCAACGTTTGTTGAGAAGCACATTTATGCAACAACTGTTCAAACACGTTGCTCCCCTCCTCGAAATACGCGTTCTGCTAGTTGAATTGCGTGAATTAAGGCGCTCGCCTTATTGCGCGTTTCTTTCCATTCCAATGCAGGTAGTGAATCAGCAACAACTCCTGCCCCCGCTTGTACGTATGCTACCCCTTGTTTTATTACGGCCGTACGAATGGCGATACATGAGTCAATGTTGCCATCAAAACCGATATATGCAATGGCGCCTGCATAAACGTTGCGCGCTGTCGGCTCTAGTTCTTGAATGATTTGCATCGCCCGAATTTTCGGTGCTCCGCTAACCGTTCCAGCAGGAAAAGCAGCAGTCAGCGCATCGAGCGGATGGACATCATCCCGAAGCATCCCTTTCACTTTGGAAATGAGATGCATGACGTGCGAAAACTTCCCAATTTGCATAAATTGCGTGGTGCGTACCGTCCCATACATAGCGACGCGCCCGATATCGTTGCGAGCTAAATCGACAAGCATATAATGTTCTGCACGCTCTTTCGGATCATGAAGCAAATCATGCATGAGAGCCTCATCCTCTTGTTCATTTTTCCCGCGTCGACGCGTGCCGGCGATCGGATCGATTTCAAGTTCCCGATTCCGCACTTGAATAAGCTTTTCTGGAGAGCTACCGATAATGTGTTCTTCACCAAACTTTAAATAAAATAAGTAAGGTGATGGATTTAATAAACGCAACAAACGATATAGTTCAAGTCCGTCAATCGACGTTTCAATAGCAAACCGTTGTGATAAAACGACTTGAAAAACATCCCCGCTTGCAATGTATGATTGAATGCGCTCAACCGCTTCGTAAAATGTTTTTTTATCCATATTTGAGCGCACACGATCAAACGAAACAGGGATGTGTCGTTCGAACATCATATGCGCCTGTTCATCACAACCGTGAACCATTTTGCGCGCCAACTTATCGATTTTTTGACAAGCAGCCTCGTATTTTTGAATGCACGTTTGCTCATCGTCTTTCTCGGTTAACCGAACATAATGAATGAGCAGCAATTCCTTTTTTACATGATCGAAAGCAAATAGTGTCTCACAAACGACAAAATGGACGATTTTCATTTGTAAATCGTTATAAGTATGATACGGAACTTTCTCAATAGAAGAAATAAAATCGTAGCTTATATAACCGACAGCTCCCCCACGAAACGGAACGTCCAATGCCAACGGCTGAACGTTTACATGTTGTTGCATAAACGCGAACGCTTCTTTCATCGTCGATGTGCATATAAGTGTGCGCTGCTGTTCTTTAACAAAAAACCGCTTTCCATCATCGCTTTCAATCGATATGAATGGCTGAATACCGATAAACGAATAGCGCGACCAAGGCGACATGTCGTCCCCACTTTCAAGCAAAAACGCAGCCTCATCACGTAAAGCCGTAAATAGTTGAATGGGCTGAAACGTGTCGGCAAAAAATCGCCTCACAATCGGAATCGTTCGAAATTGGGAAGCTGCCTGTAAAAATGCAGTTATATTCATGGTCGTTCTCCTTTCTTGGAGAATGAACACGAGGGGAAACAAAGAGGAAACAAAAAAGCCTAAAGACGGGCAGTCCTTAGGCGTACGTCACGTAACGATCCTCTGCTCCGCTCTCACTCATTCTCTACTCAACTCTTACTCTACTCAGCTAACTTACAAACCATCATATTATATTTCTGACTTTTTTGTCAACTGCAAATCTGGTCGAAGCTGGATCGCATCGCGCAAATATACATGTTGAATGTCTTGCTGTGCTCGCTTCGTATGTACGGTCATCATGACGCGAATACATTTCGGCAATGCTTGCGGCACGTTAATTTCGCGCATGCACATGACGGGGACGTACGTCCAACCGTCAAGATGACGCAGCGCTTTGGCGGGAAAGGTAGCGTTTAAATCATCGGTCATTGAAATCAACACGGATACGACATCTTCTGCACGAACATCATTTTGGCGTACCATTTCTACTAACAAACGTTTTGTTTCCGCTATAATTTCTTGCTCGTCATTATCGCTCACCGTCGTTGCTCCGCGAATCGCTCGAATCAACCTTGCCTCCCGTTACAGAAAACTTATAAGACTTTATAAGATAGCTAAAAATCTTATAAAGACCTATGTTTCTTTCCTTGTTCATCGCGCCCGATTTCGCCAAAGCTACTCTCGTTTGATATGGCGCTCC
>Ga0116210_1000646_pt1 | contig 32862 bp, 32 predicted proteins | sample TshhotsprinmetaG_FD_94483 | JGI IMG/M metagenome (GOLD analysis project Ga0116210, IMG submission 94483) | Hot spring microbial communities from South Africa to study Microbial Dark Matter (Phase II) - Tshipise hot spring metaG | ecosystem: Environmental > Aquatic > Thermal springs > Hot... | reverse complement strand
CATACATTTTGCATATATGAACGAATAGCTCGCAAATAACAAGCGAGCTTTATTTTTTCGGATAATTTTTAGAAAATTTACTTTTCTTTATTCGAAAATATGATATATTTTAGAATAACATAATTTTGACAACGAAATTACAAACGGAAAGGAAACGAGAAAATGGAACAACAAGTAAAACGAAAACATGGTGTATATGTAGAAGATATTTTAATTGCTTATCAAACATTAAAAGACGTCGTATACCATACTCCTCTACAAAAAAATGAATTGCTTTCAGAGCGTTACGATTGCCACGTATATTTTAAACGGGAAGATTTACAAGTCGTTCGATCGTTTAAAATTCGAGGAGCCTATTACCGAATGAAAAGTTTATGTGAAGAAGAAAAGAAAAATGGAGTTGTTTGTGCAAGTGCGGGCAATCATGCGCAAGGGGTAGCTTATTCGTGCCGAGCGCTTGGGGTGCATGGGAAAATTTATATGCCTTCTACAACTCCGAGACAAAAAGTATCACAAGTTCAATTTTTTGGGAGGGAGTTTGTTGATATTATTTTAGTTGGTGATACATTTGACGACTCTTACGAGCAAGCGCTTATTTGCGCTAAAAAAGAGCAGCGAACGTTTATCCATCCATTTGATGATGAAGCTGTTATCGCTGGTCAAGGAACGGTTGGAGTTGAAATGTTAAATGATTGTGAAGAAGCTATTGATTATGTGTTCGCAAGCATTGGTGGAGGAGGACTCATTTCTGGTGTAGGCACGTACATGAAAAGCATTTCCCCTGCCACAAAACTGATTGGAATTGAACCTGAAGGGGCACCATCAATGAAGAAATCATTTGAAGCAAACGAAGTGATTACTTTAAGTGAGATTGATCCGTTTGTAGATGGTGCAGCAGTCAAGCGCGTGGGTGAAAAGACATTTACGTTAGCGAAAGAGCTCGTTGACGATATTGTAGTCGTTCCTGAAGGAAAAGTGTGCACAACAATTTTGCAACTTTATAACGAGAATGCGATCGTTGTAGAACCTGCTGGAGCGTTGCCAGTTGCTGCGCTTGACTTATATAAAGATCACATTCGTGGTAAAACGGTTGTTTGTATTATTAGCGGAGGAAACAACGATATCGGGCGCATGCAAGAAATTAAAGAACGATCTATGATTTATGAAGGGCTTCAACATTATTTTATTGTCAATTTTCCGCAACGTGCCGGAGCTTTACGTGAATTTCTTGATGAAGTGTTAGGACCAACAGATGACATTACACTTTTTGAATATACGAAAAAAAATAATAAAGATAGCGGTCCCGCTCTCGTTGGCATTGAATTAAAGTGTCGTGAAGATTACAGTCCACTTGTTGAGCGAATGAAGAAAAAAGGATTTCCATTTATAGAAGTCAATAAAGACAGCAGTTTATTTCATTTGTTGATTTGACAAAAATTTTTTATAAATGAGTGACGAAATGTGACATACTTCGGCATAAAAATCGTGTATAATATAAGTAAATCGGTCAAAAAAGAGGATTGATATTTTGTTATTCAAAAGCCTAGAGTTCAAAAACGTAGATGGGCAAAAAGTAAAAATTATCGAAATTCCGGTACTGGAGGACGATAACCCTTATCAATTTATTGTAAAAGTTAGGTTGCAAACATTTATTGCACAAGTGTATGCGAGTGAGAAGTCGAAAAAGATATACTCGTTTAAAGAGTATTTAAAACGCGTGTTGAAGTGGCCGGTATACGAACAAATATTTAAATCTGAAATTTTAAAAAACAACGCATGAGCTGATTTGCTAAAGTGCAAATCAGCTCTTTTTTGCAAAAAATTTTATGAAACCGACGACATATCATGGGGTTTTATTATATAATTTCACCGTACACAATTTTAGAATGAAATACAGGAAGTGAAAAAATGAGTAAAGTGAAGATTGTAACAGATTCAACGGTAGACTTATCGAAAGAAACGATTGAGGCATGGGGCATTCATGTTGTTCCATTATCTATCTCCATTGACGGAAAAACATACTTAGATGGCATTGACTTAACTCCTCAAAAATTTATTGAAGAAATGAAGCAAGCGAATGAGCTACCGAAAAGCTCACAACCGTCTGCAGGACAGTTTTTAGAAGTGTATGACAAGCTAGGAGAAGCAGGATATGACGTGATTTCGATTCACATGACCGGGGGAATGAGCGGAACGGTACGTTCTGCGGAAAGTGCAGCGGCCATGACAAAAGCCAACGTTACAGTCATCGATTCTCGTTTCATTTCTCTTGCGCTTAGCTTTCAAGTGTTAGAAGCGGCAAAAATGGCTGCTGAAGGAAAAACGGTGGCCGAAATCGTTTCACGTCTTGATGCGATCCGTGCGAATACGCATTTGTTTGTCGTTGTCGATACGCTCGAAAATCTCGTGAAAGGTGGACGGATCGGACGGGGAAAAGCAATGATCGGTTCGCTACTGAACATTAAACCGATCGCTTCGTTAGAAGACGGTGTATATACTCCTGTCACAAAAGTTCGTAGCCAGTCTCAAATCGTCAAGTATTTAACAAATCAATTTGTGGAGCATACGAAAGGAAAAACAATTCGAGCAGTAGGGATTGCTCATGCAGACGCACTTGATTTGAGCGAACGATTAAAACAGTCGATCGCAGAAGCAACAGGATGGACGCAAACTGAGATTGTATACACTACCCCGATCATTTCAACGCATACAGGGCCAGGGGCGATAGGATTTATGTATTATACGGAGTAGGGAGGGAAGCAAAAGTTGAAACGTTTATGGCTGTTTGTTGTATTACTATCTGTTCTCGTTGCTTGCCAACAATCGATTCCAGATGCAAAAAACTGGCCAATTGAAGACTTTACGTTCACCGATCAAAATGGTCAAACATTCGGTCTAGCTGATTTAAAGGGAAAAGTGTGGATAGCTGATTTCATTTTTACACGATGCGCTGATGTTTGTCCACCGATGACGGCTAATATGGCGAAGCTACAAAAGATGGCGCAAGAAAAAGGGATTGATGTCCATTTTGTTTCATTTAGTGTAGATCCCGAAAACGATACACCGGAAGCGTTAAAAACATATATTGAAAAGTTTCAAGCGGATGAGAATAAATGGCATTTACTTACAGGGTACACACAGGAAGAGATCGAGCGTTTTGCCCAAAAAAACTTTAAAACTGTTGTAAAGAAGCCGCAAGAAGGAGATCAAGTCATTCACGGTACAGACTTTTATCTTGTTGACCAAAACGGAACGATTGTGAAGTATTATAGCGGATTAAATGACGTACCTTACGAAGAAATTTTAAAACATATTGACATGTTACAATAGGAGATACAGACAAAAATGATGATCTAGTCATTTTTGTCTTTTCTTTTATGGGGAGGAGATGAAGCGTATGAACAAGTTTCTCCTTTTGCTCTTTTGTTTCTGTTTGGCTGGATGCTCTTCTATACAGACAGTGAAAGAAGAAACTTTACAGCGGACAGAGGAAAGTGTCCAACAGCCGCTACCTCGTAATTTGCATATAGTAGCGTTAGGTGATTCATTGACAGAAGGGGTAGGCGATGATCAAGATGGATATGTCACGCTAATAAAGCGATATATGGAAGAGCGAGAAGATATAAATGAAGTATTTGTGAACAACTTCGGGAAGCGAGGATTGCGTAGTACACAACTGGCAGATGTAATTATAAATAATGAACCATTTATTCGACAAGCGGATCTTATTTTTATTACGATTGGTGGAAATGATATCATGAAAGTTGCTCGCTCACATTTTTTAACTTTGACATACGATTTATTTGTAAAAGAGCAGGAGGCATTTGCTTCCCGACTTCATGAGCAATTGCAACTTCTTCGTCATATGAATGAAGATGCTTACATTGTGCTTATCGGATTATACAATCCGTTTTCCTCAGCATTTCCAAATATACCGGAAATGGATGACATCATACACATGTGGAATGAAGGGAGTAAACAAGTCGTTTCGCGCTATGATTATGCGTTATTCGTTCCTATTGCAGACTTGTTTGAAGGGCGTGACGACGTATTGTATGACGATCAGTTTCATCCAAACGCGCGCGGTTATGAGCGAATGGCGCAACGTATATACACATATTTACAAAAACATGTTGAATGGCTAAAGGAGAATGAACAGTGAAGACCGTAAAAGTAAAATGGAAACATTTGTTTTTTGGTTTGTTAGGAATAAATGGTTTGCTCATCGCTTTGTTATTTTTTTATATGTTTCAGCCATCTTCTTCCCCAAGTATTCCAAGCATTGAAGGAGAAGGTCCAACATTTACTGTTCAAACATCGAAACAACATCTTAATACGTTAGTGAATGCATACATTCAGAAACATGAAAAAAAAGGTCAATTATCTTACGATGTTCAACTGGCTGATCGGCTGTATATAAAAAGTGTAATCCCGGTATTTGGGAGGCCTGTAGATTTAACAATGGCATTTGATCCGGTTGTCGATGAGCATGGACATATTGTGCTTGCTCAGCCAATGATGACGTTCGGCCAACTTCGTTTACCTGTACCGTATGTTTTAGCGTATATAGATAAACATGCTTCTTTGCCGGATTGGGTGAAAGTGGATGCTAAACAAGAGCGCATTTACATCGTCGTAAGCGACATTCAGATTAAAAAAGGGTTTGTGTTAAAAGTGAAAACGTTCGACTTGAGTAAAGATGATATTACTTTTACAGTTACGATCACAAAATAAAGGATGTCCCTTTTAACGAGGGGCATCCTACTTGATTCGTAACCCTTTAGGGTAAAAGTTTTTTACAATTCCTTTTACTTCTTTTCCCCAACCGAGCGAGTACCCGTCAATAGTCATCAATACCCATCCACGGTCTTCGTTAGTTTGTAATGTTTCCCCCTTCATATATCGGATACTTTCTTCAAAAGTGAGAGAAACATAAGCTTGTACTTGTTGTGGTGTTAATGCCATAGCTAAAGCATGATTAGGTTCAAATCGGTTTTTTTTCCATTCACCAATATGAAGCCCAGGACGAACGACTTTTAAACCATCTAATCGCGGGCAAAGATGTGGAAGCGCAAATAAGTGTGTGCCGAACGTGTACATCGTTCCTTTTATTGTTGTTTGTATCGTATTGTTGGAAAACGTCTCATAATCACGCCACATCGCTTTAGATACGTTAGGAGTCATAAATTTTCCGTTCCATCGTTTTGTTTCTCCACGTTTGCGCATTTTTGCGACGAAATGTCCTTCTCCTTTTAGATGATGGGGCCATAACCTTGCTGTATGTGCTATTTGTTCATTGTTTGTGCTTGTCCAATCAACAACACCTGATTGGACGCCGTGTTCTTTTTGAATCGGAATTAACTCCATATCATCATAAGTCGCTAAAAACCAATCAATCATTTGTTCATTTTCTTCTGGGGAAAATGTGCACGTCGAATAAACGAGTATCCCTCCTTCGTGTAACATGTGATAGGCGCATGATAAAATATGTCGTTGCGCTTGGGTGCATTTTTGAACATGATCTAAGCTCCAAAATGAGATCGCTTCTTCATCTTTTCGAAACATTCCTTCTCCGGAACAAGGGGCATCAACTAAAATTTTATCGAAAAAACCTTCAAATGTTTCCGATAGTTTTTCAGGCGTTTCATTTGTCACGATGGTGTTTGTAATTCCGAGCCGTTCGATATTTTCTGATAGAGCTTTCACACGTTTCGGATGAATTTCATTTGCCAATAAAAATCCTTCGTTATTCATCATTGCTGCGATTTGTGTCGTTTTTCCTCCTGGAGCCGCGCATAAATCAAGAACTCGTTCTCCTGGGGATGGGGCAAGCACTTCCGCTACAAACATCGCACTCGGTTCTTGAATATAGTATAATCCAGCCGCATGGTACGGATGTTTCCCTGGCTGCGCATCATGATAATAAAATCCTGTTGAACAAAAAGGAATAGGCTCAAGGTTCCATGGACTGATATGTAAAAATGTCGATGGTGAAATTTTTAACGAATTGACGCGCAATCCATTTGCTTTTTCTTCGTTGTATGTCGCAAAAAAACGCTCCGCTTCATCGTGAAGCAAAGCATTCATTTTTGTTACAAATTGTTTTGGTAAATGACATGTTGTCACGTTACAACCACTTCACTTTCGGTTCGGTTTTGTTTAAAATCCGTTTCACGTTTGCTCGATGACGATAAAATACGAACAATGTTAATAATGTGACGACGATGCGCAAAGGCACATCATCTGTCGAAACAAATGCATATACGGTCGCATATACCCCTGTTAACATCGATGAAAGCGAGACGTATTTTGATACATATAGAATGAGGAAAAAGACGGCTAACATCGTCATGAAAAGCATGGGTGAGTAGAACAATAAGACTCCACCAGATGTAGCGACCGCTTTCCCACCACGAAATTGAGCAAATACGGGGTATGTATGACCAAACACAGCAAACATCCCTGTAATAAGGGGATGAATATCTACAGAAAACAGTACGGGTAAGCTTGCCGCTAACGTCCCTTTTAAGATGTCGGCAATTGTAACAATTAGTCCCGCTTTTACTCCGAGCACGCGAAATGTATTTGTCCCACCTAAATTTCCGCTCCCGTGCTCACGTATATCAATTCCGTATCCAATTTTCCCGACAAGCAAGGCGAACGGAATCGATCCAAGTAAATAACCGATAATTATAAGCAAAATGGACATCGTATGCACCCTTTACTCCATAAATATTTCCTCTTCGAATTGAGGTTCTGCTTTTATTGTAACATGCTTTTTTAAAAAATGAAGGCAGGATTATTTTTTTACATGAAGAAATACTAGTTTATCATAGGGAGGTTGAGCACATGAATCCAAGTCGTGAACAGATTAAACAAATATTAGACAAGGCAAAGCGAATTGCTGTAGTAGGATTATCGAATCGTCCAGAACGTACATCTTACATGGTTGCAAAAGCGATGAGAGAGGCAGGGTATGAAATCATCCCAGTCAATCCGCTCATTAGAGAATGGGAAGGTATCCCAGCTGTCGCTACGTTAACTGATATTGAAGGGCATGTAGATATTGTGAATGTATTTCGTCGGTCTGAACATTTGCGTGAAATTGCTGAGCAGTTTGTACAAATTCATGCGGACGTGTTTTGGGCGCAATTAGGTATATATGATGAAGAAGTGTATCGTTACTTGACAGAAAAAGGGTATACGGTTGTGATGGATCGCTGTATCAAAGTAGAACATGCGCTCACACGTTAAAAACGACCATTCTTTTTGTAATGGTCGTTCTTTTTCTTCATCATCTTCAGCTTGGAATGAGCGGGATGGGTTGGCATTGGACGTTTTACGAATGTATGTTAAAATAGAAAAAGTCGAAAAAACAGAAACAAATGTTCTTGTTGTGAAAGGGGAATGAGTGTGACGGATAAGCAGCTTCTTACATATAACGAAGACACGATTCAAGTATTAGAAGGGTTAGAAGCCGTTCGTAAGCGACCAGGCATGTATATTGGAAGCACAGATAGTCGCGGTTTACATCACCTTGTATATGAAATTGTCGATAATGCGGTTGACGAGGCGCTTGCCGGATATGGTAGACGCATTATTGTCACGATACATAATGATCAAAGTGTTAGCGTGCAAGATGAAGGACGTGGTATGCCTACCGGGATGCACAAGCTAGGAAAGCCTACTCCGGAAGTCATTTTAACTGTGCTACATGCAGGTGGGAAATTCGGACAAGGGGGGTATAAAACAAGCGGTGGCTTACATGGTGTTGGCGCGTCCGTCGTTAACGCTCTGTCCGAGTGGTTGGAGGTAACGATTCAACGCGATGGCTTTGTGTATTACCAACGATTTGAACACGGTGGAAAGCCGGTGACTACACTTGAGAAAATTGGCGTAACAAAACAGACAGGGACGAAAATTCAGTTTAAACCGGATCCGACGATTTTTAGTACGACGACGTTTCATTATGAAACGATTAGCGAGCGTTTACGTGAATCCGCATTTTTATTAAAAGGATTAAAAATCGAATTGTACGATGAGCGGACGGGTTCACATGATACGTTTTATTACGACAACGGAATTGAAGCGTTTGTCCAATATTTAAATGAAGAAAAAGACGTATTGCATCCTGTCGTGTTTTTTAGCGGTGAGCAAAGTGGTATTGAAGTAGAGTTTGCCTTTCAATTTCATGACGGGTATGCAGAGCAAATGCTTTCGTTTGTTAATCATGTGCGTACGAAAGATGGTGGGACGCATGAAATCGGGGCAAAAGCGGCGATGACTCGCGTTTTTAATGAATACGCACGCAAGGTAGGTTTATTGAAGGAACGAGATAAAAATTTAGAGGGTACAGACATTCGTGAAGGGCTATCTGCTATCATATCGGTTCGTATTCCAGAAGCCCTTTTGCAGTTTGAAGGACAAACGAAAGGGAAACTAGGAACACCTGAAGCTCGTTCGGCGGTTGAATCCGTTGTTAGCGAGAAATTGACGTACTTTTTAAATGAAAATTCGGATATTGCGACAATGTTAATTAAAAAAGCGATTCGTGCATTTCAAGCGCGTGAAGCAGCGAGAAAAGCGCGGGAAGAGGCGCGATCTGGAAAAAAGAGAAAAGGAAGAGAACATGTATTAAGCGGAAAACTCACACCTGCCCAAACACGAAACCCACAAAAAAATGAATTGTATTTAGTTGAGGGAGATTCAGCTGGCGGATCTGCTAAGCAAGGTCGTGATCGCCGTTTTCAAGCTGTATTGCCTCTCCGTGGAAAAGTCATTAACACAGAAAAAGCGAAATTAAGTGATATTTTTAAGAACGAAGAAATTAATACAATCATCCATGCGATTGGCGGTGGTGTCGGGGCAGATTTCTCGATTGATGATATTCATTATGACAAAGTGATCATCATGACCGACGCGGATACGGATGGAGCGCATATTCAAGTACTGTTGTTGACATTTTTTTATCGCTATATGCGACCGCTCATTGAAGCTGGTAAAGTGTTTATTGCACTTCCACCTCTTTATAAAGTAAGTAAAAAGGTTGGTAAAAAGGAAATTGTTGAATATGCATGGACAGATGAACAATTACAGCTTATTTTAAAGAAGATTGGAAAAGGCTACACTATTCAACGATATAAAGGGCTTGGCGAAATGAATGCCGATCAACTATGGGAGACGACGATGAATCCTGATACGCGTACACTTATTCGTGTACGTATTGATGACGCAGCACGTGCTGAACGCCGTGTAACGACGTTAATGGGGGATAAAGTAGAACCGAGAAGAAAATGGATTGAATCGAATGTGCAATTTGGATTAGAGGAAGAGGTAAATATTTTAGAAAATGATCATGTGATGACAGCTGAGGGGGAATAAGAACATGGAACGCATATTAGATTTGCCGTTTGAAGATGTGTTAGGCGACCGATTTGGTCGTTATAGCAAATATATTATTCAAGAACGTGCGCTTCCTGACGCACGCGATGGGTTAAAACCAGTACAACGCCGCATTTTATATGCGATGTATGTAGAAGGAAACACATCTGATAAGCCGTTTCGTAAATCCGCGAAAACAGTCGGAAACGTCATTGGTAACTTTCACCCGCATGGTGATTCTTCTGTATATGAAGCAATGGTGCGCATGAGCCAAGAATGGAAAGTAAGAAACGTATTAATTGAAATGCATGGAAATAACGGGAGCATTGATGGTGATCCACCTGCAGCGATGCGTTATACAGAAGCGAGATTATCGCCAATTGCATCCGAATTGCTGCGCGATATTGATAAAGAAACAGTAGAGTTTGTACCGAACTTTGATGATACGAGCAAGGAGCCTGTCGTGTTGCCAGCGATGTTTCCGAATTTGCTCGTCAACGGTTCAACAGGTATTTCAGCAGGTTATGCTACAGAAATTCCTCCGCATCATTTAGGAGAAGTGATTGATGCGGTGATGATGCGGATTGATCATCCGAATTGTTCTGTGGATGATTTAATGAACGTATTGAAAGGTCCGGATTTTCCAACAGGGGGAATCATTCAAGGAAAAGAAGGAATTAAAGCTGCTTATGAAACGGGAAAGGGAAAAATCATCATTCGTGGTAAAGCAGCAATCGAACAAGGAAAAGGTGGTAAACAAGCGATCGTTATTACAGAAATTCCTTATGAAGTGAACAAGGCGAATTTAGTTAAAAAAATTGACGAATTGCGTCTTGAAAAAAAGTTGGATGGAATCATTGACGTGCGTGACGAGACGGACCGAACAGGGTTACGTATCGTCATTGAGGTGAAAAAAGATGGGAATGCACAAGGAATTTTAAATTATTTATATAAAAATACAGATTTGCAAATTACGTACAACTTCAATATGGTTGCTATTTATGACCGTCGTCCTAAACTATTAAACTTAACGCAACTGTTAGATGCATACATCGAACATCAAAAAGAAGTTGTTACGAACCGTTCCCGTTATGAATTGAAGAAAGCGAAAGAACGCGCTCATATTGTCGAGGGGCTAATAAAAGCTGTATCGATTTTAGATGATGTGATCGCAACGATTCGCGCTTCCCAAGATAAAAAGGATGCAAAAATGAACTTAATCAATCGTTATGGGTTTACAGAACCACAGGCAGAAGCGATTGTTACATTGCAGCTATATCGTCTAACAAATACAGATATTGATGATTTACGCGAAGAAGCAAGTGCGTTACATCGTAAAATCGAGGAATTAACAGCTATTTTAGATAGTGAAAAAAAACTTCTCTCTGTTATTAAAGCCGACTTAAGAAAAATGAAAAAAATGTACGCAGATGAGCGAAGAACGACAATTGAGGAGGAAATAAAAGAAATTAAAATCGAAATGAACGTAGTTGTTCCAGAAGAAGATGTGATCGTCACTGTCACAAAAGATGGATATATTAAACGGACAAGTTTCCGATCTTATAGCGCTTCAAATGGGCAAGATGTGGGGATGAAAGAGGGCGACAGGTTGCTCGGAATGTTTGAGATGAACACTACGCATACGTTACTATTGTTTACGAATAAAGGAAATTACTTATATTGTCCTGTCTACGAACTCCCGGATATTCGTTGGAAAGATCTCGGACAGCATATTTCTCATATCATTCCACTTGATCGTGATGAACAGATCGTTAGCGCCATTCCAATTGAAGATTTTTCAAACGGATATTTATTATTTATTACAAAACAAGGATTTGTGAAAAAAACAAGCCTCGTTCACTATAAGGCACAGCGTTATTCTAAACCACTCGTAGCTGTGCGACTCAAAGAGGATGACGAAGTTGTGCGCGTGTATCGAACGGATGGATGTGGACATATATTCCTCGTCACACATTATGGGTATGGATTGCTATTCCAAGAAGAAGAAGTCGGAGAAGTTGGTGTCCGGGCAGCAGGGGTCAAAGGAATTCATCTAAAAGAAGGCGATTACGTCGTGTTTGGTCAACAGGCAACAGATGAAAATCTTGTTCTTGTGACAAAACGAGGGGCAATAAAAAAAATAGCGCGAACGGAAATTGAGCAATCCGCACGCGCAAAACGTGGGCAGCTGCTCGTTAAAGAAGTGAAGACGAATCCACATCGATTAGTAAGTTGTCATTTCCTCTCACACGGACATGTTGTTTTAAAAACGGAGAAAGGAATCATAGAAGAAGTCAATGTCGATGAACTTCGGTTAAGCGATCGGTATGGTAATGTGACGTACGTTCTCGATTGTGATGAAGTTGGTTATGTTACAGATACGTGGGCGAAATGGTCATAATTCCCTTGAATTCATTTGTCATTTCAACTATATTGAAGAAGGTACAGTTTTTCATATGGGGGATGCATGATGAGATTTAAACGTCAAGAACCTTTTCGATATCAATTTGGTCAACCAATTCCGTGCAAATTTCGCATTACGCGTATTGGGGAACGACAAGTAGAAACGGATAAAGGAGCGGCCGAAATTCACGATATTAGCCCACGTGGCATTCGAATGGAGACGAGCTTAAATTTACCGATCGACTCCGCAAAAGGTGAAATTGAGGTGGAGTTGCAGTTTACGATCGTTGATCAGCCGATGAACGTGCGTGGTGTCGTAATCTGGAAGAAAACGTATGTGAATGAATTTCAGTACGGTCTTTCGTTGGAGATTTCTAAGCAAGAAGAAATGCTGTTAATTGGCGAAATTAAAAGGCATGCAGCGATGTGTGCAAAGAGAAAAGAAAGCAAATGATAGAGGAAAGATGTCCGCATGGGCATCTTTTTTCTATGAAATTTTTTTGAAAGCGGTTGACTAACTTGTATATACAAGTTAGAATATAAACAAACAAACTTGTATATACAAGTCTTATAAAAATCAATGTAAACGCTTCAACTAAGGAGGAAGAAATGATGCGACAATCTGTTGAAAAAATTGTTCAAGCAGTCGGTGGAAAAGAAAACATTATTGCTGCCACACATTGTGTCACTCGTCTTCGTTTTGCGCTAAAAGACGAAGGAAAAGTAGATAAAGAGGCACTAGAAAACATTGATATCGTGAAAGGCTCGTTTTCCGTAAATGGTCAGTTCCAAGTTGTCATCGGCCAAGGATTAGTGGAAAAAGTGTACAATGAAATGATTGAAATGATCGGCATTGGTCGAGCGACGAAACAAGAGATTAAAGATGCTGCAGAAAGAAAGTTGAACCCGTTACAACGTGCCATTAAAACGTTAGCAGACATTTTCATTCCGATTTTACCTGCCATCGTGACAGCAGGTTTACTCATGGGGATTAACAACATTTTAACGGGACCAGGAATTTTTTATGACGAAAAATCAATTGTTGATGTCCATAAACAGTGGCGAGATTTTGCGGATATGATTAACTTAATTGCCAACACAGCGTTCGTCTTCTTACCGGGATTAATCGGTTGGTCAGCTGTCAAAAAATTTGGTGGAAGTGAATTGCTCGGAATTGTACTCGGACTGATGCTTGTTCATCCAGCTTTATTAAATGCTTGGGCGTATGCTTCAGCTGTTCAAGAAGGAACTGTGCCGTATTGGAATTTATTCGGTTTTGATATTCAAAAAATCGGTTATCAAGGTCAAGTGTTGCCTATTTTAATTTCATCATATGTATTGGCAAAGTTAGAAATATTTTTGAAAAAACGCATTCCTGAAGCATTCCAATTGTTGCTTGTTGCTCCCATCGCATTACTCGTGACCGGATTTATTTCTTTTATCGCAATTGGCCCTGTGACTTTTGGAATCGCAAATGCTTTGACGGATGGCCTTGTCGCTTTGTTTGATCGTTTTGCGGCATTAGGTGGGCTCGTATATGGAGGATTATATGCAGTTCTCGTTGTTACAGGAATGCACCATACGTTCTTAGCAGTAGACTTGCAACTCATCGGTAGCACGGGTGGAACATTTTTATGGCCGATGCTCGCACTATCGAACATTGCACAAGGTTCAGCAGCACTGGCTATGATGTTCGCAACAAAAGATGAAAAACTAAAAGGACTATCGTTTACATCTTCCGTATCTGCTTATTTAGGTATTACAGAGCCAGCGATGTTTGGTGTTAACTTGCGATTCCGTTATCCATTTATTTCTGCCCTTATTGGTTCTGCCATTGCGGGAATTTTTATTACGATGAATAAAGTGCAAGCATCTTCGATTGGTGTCGGGGGACTGCCTGGGTTTTTATCCATTTTCCCTGACAAATGGGCACCATTTTTCATTGGTATGGCGATCGTTCTTATCGTTCCATTTACGTTGACATACATCTTGGCAAAAACGAAAGGCGGTAAGTAATATGCATCCATGGTGGAAGACAGCTGTTGTATATCAAATTTATCCGAAAAGTTTTAAAGATACGAATGGCGACGGAATTGGCGATTTGCAAGGGGTAATTGAAAAGTTAGATTATTTGCAGACACTCGGGGTCGATGCCATTTGGCTCACCCCGATTTACGAATCGCCACAGCGTGACAACGGATATGACATAAGCGACTATTATCGGATTTATGCACCATACGGAACGATGGAAGATTTTGAGCAACTCATTGAAGAAGCACATAAACGAAATATAAAAGTTGTTATGGATATTGTCGTTAATCATACGTCAACTGATCACGAATGGTTCCAACAAGCGCGATCATCTAAAGACAATCCGTATCGTCATTTTTATATTTGGCGAGATGAGCCAAACAATTGGCAATCAAAATTCGGTGGATCTGCTTGGGAGTATGATGAACAAACAGGGCAATATTATTTGCATTTGTTCGATGTTACACAAGCAGATTTAAACTGGGAAAACGAAGAAGTACGTCAACGTGTATATGACATGATGCATTTTTGGCTAAAAAAAGGAGTAGATGGCTTTCGTTTGGACGTGATTAATTTAATTTCAAAAGATCAACGTTTTTTAGATGACGATGGGGCTATTCTGCCTGGGGACGGAAGAAAATACTATACAGATGGTTCTCGTATTCATGAATTTTTGCAAGAAATGAATCGAGAAGTATTTTCGAAGTACGATATAATGACGGTAGGAGAAATGTCGTCGACGACAATTGATCATTGTATTTTATATACAAATCCTGACCGTCATGAACTAAATATGACATTTCATTTTCATCATTTAAAAGTTGACTATCCAAATGGGGAGAAGTGGGCGGTTGCTGATTTCGACTTTTTACAACTAAAGAAGATCTTATCAGAGTGGCAAGTAGAAATGCATAAAGGTGGAGGATGGAACGCGTTATTTTGGTGCAATCATGACCAACCGCGCATCGTTTCCCGTTACGGTGACGACGAACGATACCATAAAGAATCCGCAAAAATGTTGGCAACAACAATTCATATGATGCAAGGGACGCCTTATATTTATCAAGGCGAAGAAATTGGAATGACTGATCCGAAATTTGAACGGATCGATGATTATCGCGATGTCGAATCGTTAAACATGTACCGAATATTAAAAGAACAAGGAAAAAGTGAACAAGATATATTGCATATTTTACAACGGAAATCTCGTGACAATTCCCGAACGCCGATGCAATGGAGCGATGAGAAGCACGCAGGCTTTACAACAGGAACACCGTGGATTTCCGTGGCGCGCAACTATCAACAAATTAATGTTCAAAGGGCGTTACAAGATCCGACATCGGTTTTTTATCATTATCAAAAGCTTATTCAATTACGTAAACAGTACGACATTATTACAACGGGCGATTATGAGCTCATTTTAGAAGACCATCCTTCGATTTTTGCATATATTCGCAACGGAAAAAATGAAAAGCTTGTTGTGATTAATAATTTTTACGGACGAGAAACGCTATTTGAATGGCCAAAACATATCGATATAAACGAATATACAAGTCAAGTTTTATTGTCAAACTATGAAGACTCACCAAGCGACTTCAAAAAAATCACGTTACGTCCGTATGAATCCATTGTTTATTACTTGAAAAAATAATGGTAAAATATTTTTCGGTGATAAACAATGAGTGAAAATAAGTATTTATCTATTTACAATGACTTGTTATCAAAAATTGAAAAAGGAATATTTAAACCGGGGACGAAAATTCCTTCTGAAAATCAGCTCGTTGAACAATACGAAACGTCGCGGGAAACGATTCGAAAAGCGCTTAATTTACTGTCGGAACATGGGTATATTCAGAAAATTAAAGGAAAAGGTTCCATTGTGTTGGACGTCAGAAAATTTGATTTCCCGATTTCTGGACTTATTAGTTTCAAGGAGTTAGCACAAAAGCTTGGAAAGCCATCACGAACAATTGTCGAGCAGCTTGAGATCATTAAACCTGATGAAGCGTTAAAAAAACATCTTCACGTTACAGCAAGGGAAGACATTTGGAAAGTGGTGCGCGTGCGGGAGATTGAAGGTGAACGTATTATTTTAGATAAAGACTTTTTTAATAAAAAGGTTGTTCCGTTTTTATCTAAAGATATATGTGAGCGTTCCATTTATGAATATCTTGAAAAGGAGTTGCAATTAAAAATTAGTTTTGCAAAAAAAGAATTTTTCGTTGAAGAGTGTACGGAAGAGGATCGTATGTACTTACATTTAAAACAATATACGCACGTTGTTGTCGTGCGAAATTACGTTTATTTAGACGATGCGAGTTTGTTTCAATATACGGAATCGCGCCATCGTCTCGACAAATTTCGTTTTGTTGATTTTGCAAGACGCGTTCACTTGTATTAAAAATAATCCGTGGCATAATGCCACGGATTATTTCGTTTCACGATGTAACGTATGGCGTTTTAAACGTGGACAATATTTTTTTAGTTCAAGTCGTTCAGGATTGTTTCGTTTATTTTTTGTTGTTATGTAATTTCGATCCCCAGTCTCAGTACATTGTAACACAACTTTCACGCGCATAGTTTTTTTCCCTCCTCTACAACATAAAATAGTAATCATTACGATTTGTATCATAATATAAAACCAATATCTTTGTCAACAATCGTAGCCGGAATCCCTCCGACTACGATTGTAGATGTTCTTTCATAAATTGTGGGAGACGAAAACATTGATTTAATACATCACTATTTGCGTATTTCGTTTGTTTTTCAAAGGCGTTAAGTCGCCCAAATGAAATCGGTTGTTTTGCTCCGAGAGTGAAACTCCATAGCCCACCTGGATATGTTGGGACGGTAGCTGTGTATACGTGTGCGTGTGGGAATAGACGACGAATGTTTGTATATGTTTGTTTCAATACGTCCATATGAAAAATTGGGGACTGACTTTGACAAACCATTATTCCGTCTTGTTTTAACGCTTCGTATACACTTTTATAAAAATTGTATTCAAATAATACTTGGGCTGGACCGATCGGATCGGACGAATCAATAATAATGACATCATACGTATTTATGTGATCTTTAACAAACTGTACCCCATCTTTATATATATATTGCACGCGCGGATCCGAAAGGTTTCCAGATACTTCAGGTAAATGTTTTTTACATGCTTGAACGACTAATTCATCAATTTCAACAAGATGTATTTCTTCTACCTCTTCATATTTCGCCACTTCACGAGCTGCACCGCAATCGCCCCCACCAATAATTAACACTTTTTTTGGCGACGGATGAAGAGAAAGAGGAACATGTGAAATCATTTCATTATAAATGTGACCATCAATAGAAGTTGTTTGTACAACACCATCAAGCACGAGCATTCTTCCGAAGTCGTACGAGTCCAAAATCATCACATGTTGAAATGGCGACCGTTCGGAGTAAATGACTTCTTTAATGCGATAACTAATTTTTAAATTTTCACGTTCATCTTCTGTTAACCATAATTGACCGTTTTCTTCTTTGATGTAGTTCATAGCTTCCTCCTCTAACCATGTATTTTGCATCCTTCTTATATTAATATATTTCTGCATCTATTTGCAAAGGATGAGAACAACATATACAAAAATTGCAATAGTCATTTGAAAAACAAACGCTTTCAAAAAAGAAAGTGTTGACATTTATTTTAACATTTACACAAATACATTGAAAAACATGAGTGATCGGAGTAGGATAAAGTGTGAAAAACATCACAAAACAGAAAGAGAAGTGGAGAGACAATGGAAGCTTTACAAGTATGTAAGGAGCTAGCATTAAAGAAGAGAACGATTTTACAAAATTCACCCGTCCAATATATGATTCGTGCTGCTCTCGCAAGTGTGTACATTGGTTTTGCTCTTATTCTTTGTTTGCGTGTCGGTCAATATTTTTATGAGACACATTCGCCCGCAACGTATATAGTAAGCGGAATTTTTTTCGGCATAGCGCTTGTGCTCATTATGTACGGTGGAGCAGAGCTATTTACAGGAAATACGATGTATTTTACTATTAGTACGCTTCAAAGAGAAACAACCGTTGGAGATACGGTTCGTAACTGGGTGGCGTGTTATAGCGGTAATTTACTTGGAGCTATTTTCTTCGCTTTTTTAATCGCACAGTCAGGTATTTTTCATGATATCCCGATGGATCATTTGTTATTTGCCATGGCGTTGAAAAAGATGCATGCGACAACAATACAATTATTTGTAAAGGGAATTTTGTGTAACTGGCTCGTTTGTTTGGCCATCTTCATTCCGATGCAAATGAAAGAAGACGTAGCAAAAATGTTTGCTATGATTTTAATTGTTTTCGTCTTTTTTGCGTCAGGATATGAGCACTCTATTGCGAATTTTGTTATTTTTTCACTCGCCTTAGCTGTACCACATCCGTCCGCCATTGATGTGGCGGGTGTTGTTCATAACATTGTCCCTGTGACAATTGGGAATATTGTCGGCGGTTCTTTATTCATGGGAGCTTTATATACGTATCTTTCTTCGACAGTAAAGCTCCCTGCACCTAAATGGAAAGGATCATTTGGATTGCGGAGAATATTGAATAAGTAAGAAAATAGTCGAGACATGTTCTCGACTATTTGTTATAATGAATGCTATTATTTATCATTTCTTTCGTTCAAAGGGGAGATTTGTGATGTATTTTCAGCAGAAACATGTTCGTGATTTTGTAGATAAGTATAAGCATCGTGCCCGTTTACTTATATCATGTCCCGACCAACCAGGAATTGTTGCAGCAGTTACAACGTTTTTACATGAACAAGGGGCTAACATAGTGGAGTCGAACCAATATTCAACAGATCCTGAAGGCGGCACGTTTTTTTTACGAATTGAGTTTGATGCGCCAAACATACGTGAAAGAAAAGAAGAGATAGAGAAGAAATTCGCAACGATTGCACAACGTTTTGCAATGGACTGGAAATTCAGCTTACATACGCATATAAAAAAGGTAGCTATATTTGTTTCAAAAGAAGAACATTGTTTATTAGAATTGCTATGGGAGTGGCAAGCAGGTGAACTACTTGCGGATTTCGCCCTTGTCATTAGTAACCATGAACAAATGAGAGAGACGGTTGAATCATTTGGTATTCCATACTATTACGTTCCTGTGACAAAAGAAACAAAACAAGAGGCAGAAGCGAAACAAATTGAGTTGTTAAAACAATATGATGTTGATGTCATTGTGCTCGCTCGTTATATGCAAATTTTATCACCGCGTTTCGTTTCCATGTTCCCAGCACGAATTATTAATATTCACCATTCATTTTTACCGGCATTTATTGGGGCGCGCCCGTATGAACAAGCTTATCGCCGTGGAGTGAAACTCATTGGTGCGACTTCTCATTATGTAACAGATGATTTAGACGAAGGGCCTATTATTGAACAAGATGTTGAACGGGTCGATCATAAGCATCATATAGAAGATTTAAAACGGGTAGGGCGTATTATCGAGAAAACGGTACTAGTTCGTGCGTTAAAGTGGCACTTAGAAGATCGTGTTATCATTCACGAAAATAAGACGATTGTCTTTAAATAAAGAAGAGGGGAAGCCTTCTTCTTTTTTTATAAAAATATTTGACATAATAAACTATGTTCTAAATAAAAATTGAATAAAAATAAAAATGTTCAATTATAATAAAAATAGGGAAGGATTTTTTCTTTATGTAAAGAATGTGTCATATGAAAGGAGGAGAGAAAATGAGCGAAAAAAGAAAACCGAGTGGATTTTTGTTAAAACAACGGGCTTTTTTAAAACTATATTTGATTACTTTAACGGAACAAGAGCGGTTGTATGGGCTTAAATTATTGGATGTGCTTCGTGAGGAATTTCAACCGTTTGGATATCGTCCAAATCATTCTGAAGTGTATAAAGCACTACACGACTTAATAGAAGATGGAATTTTAGAGCAAGTGAAAAAGAAAAAGGAAGGAATGAAATATCAGGAAGTTGTTTACTATCGCTTTACTGAAGAAGGATATAAAAAGGCCCAGTTATATAAACGACAACTAAAAACAGAACTAGATCGTTGTGAAGCATTGATTCGGAAAGCCATTAAAGATAATTTTAGTTGACAAAGGAAGTATGTTTCATTTAATATACTTACAAGGGTATAGAAAAAAGGAGATGGAATAACCATGACTTACGATAACCAAGTGAAAAATCGTTTAAAACGAATTGAAGGACAAGTTCGTGGAGTCCTTAAAATGATGGATGAGCAAAAAGACTGCAAAGAAGTTGTCGCGCAGTTATCTGCGATCCGTAGTGCTGTAGACCGTGCAATTGCTGTCGTAGTAAGCGCAAATTTAGAACGTTGCATTCGCAAAGACATTGAAACCGGTTCGTTAGAAAGTGAAAAGCTTATTCAAGAAGCGGTCGAGCTACTCGTTAAAAGTCGATAATGCCGAGTGGCTCTTTTTTTAATACACGTTTACATAATATAATTATGATTAACAATCTCTTTATTTGTACAAATCCGTTTATTTTTTGTACAATACGTACGTATGACAACAAAGAAAGGATTGACAAGATGATTTGCACACAATTTCCTTCATTCCCAAAAGCAATTGAGACAATTGTAGAAGAGAGAAGAGAGATGTTCAAACATGAAGGAAGTGGACAGAGCGCAGATGTTGAGTATACGCCAGCTCATATGTCCATTTTATATGATGCGATTATTGCTTTAGCGCTAGGAAAAAACATATTGTTAAAAGGGCCAACTGGTTCTGGAAAAACGAAGCTAGCTGAAACGTTGTCAGCTTTTTTTGGTCAACCGATGCATAGTATTAACTGTTCGGTTGATTTAGACGCTGAGGCTATGCTCGGATTTAAAACGATTCAACAAGCAAATGGACAAGCGACGATTGAATTTATCCCGGGTCCTGTCATTCAAGCGATGACGAAAGGTCATTTATTGTACATTGACGAAATTAACATGGCTAAGCCGGAAACGTTACCGATTTTAAACGGGGTGCTTGATTATCGAAAAACGATTACAAACCCATTTACCGCTGAAGTTGTGAAAGCTAAACCGACATTTGGTGTCATTGCAGCTATCAACGAGGGATACGTCGGAACCGTCCCGCTTAACGAAGCGTTAAAAAATCGTTTTGTCGTTATTGATGTTCCATATGTTCAAGGAGAAACGTTGAAGCGTGTCTTACAGCAACAAACGAAGTTAACAGACGAAGACTTAATAGACCGGTTCGTTACATTGTCGGCTGATTTAATTGTCCAAGTAAAACAAGGGTATGTGTCCGAAGAAGCAGCATCTATTCGCGCATTAATTGATGCTTGTGATTTAGCTGTGTACATTCCGCCATTGCGGGCGATCGAACGAGCGATCGTCGAAAAATTAGAAGACGATCGTGAAAAAGCTGCAGTACGCAATGTAGCTGAAACGCTGTTTGACGAATGAGGGTGTCTAAATGAACCGTTTTATTATGTTTAACGATAAAAAAGTGGATTCTTCTTTATTTATGGAACTATCGGATTTAGCGAAAACTTTAGCAAACGATGAACAAATTGAACTAGAATTTGGTTATCAGTCGTATCTTGATCGACAGCATAAGAAGGTTATTGTAAGTCATTTTTGGGACAACCGGCCGAAAGAACAGCACGTGTATGGATTGAAAAGCGATGTTTTTTTACGAACAATCGGAAATTTTCATCATACAAATGACGATGATATTATTTTTTTTCTTAAAGAAATAAAGACGTACTCCATCCCTAATTTTGCCAAACAACTGTTTGTGCTTCTTGAAGATATTCGACTGGAAGATATATGTCGGCGTGTGCGTAGTGGAACAAAAAAGGCATTTATAGTTCGAAAGGACGTGTATCGCCACTATTTTCAAACGCAATGGAATGTCAATAGCGTGAAAAGCATCCATACAGATGCGTTGTTCAACTATTTATATTTATTATTAACGGCAGAACATCCAGGGCAAGACGCCGTGCTTCCCGAGCATTTGCGATTGACGCTTCCGTTTATTGATCGTGAAATACGTTATGTATATGATGCGAAATCGACTGCCGATATTGTTCGTATTGTGCTTACTATTGTTGATGTGTTGAATGAATTGTTAGATGCCGATATGTTAAACACATATTTTCATCTTCCAGAGTACATTTACGTTGATCGACGAGAGAATAGGGAAGACATTCGGCGAAAAGATCCGTTAAAAAATGATGACGTACTTGATGTAAAATCCGACGACGAAGAGATTTTTGAAGAGGTGATGCATACGTGGCATCGCGAAACAAGCGATATGACAAACAGTTTCTTGCAGTTTGACCTAGAACAAGGTTCGCAGACAGATTTGCTTGGAGAAGGAGTTCGTCAAGGGGAAGCGGGGGATCAAGCACTCGGCATTGTACAAGGCTCATCACAAAAGACGACGCATAGCGATTATACACATTTAGAACAACAAACGGATCGTCAGGAGCTCAGTGGGCGTTCAGAGTATGAGTATGGAAAAGAAAATCGCTATGCTAAACCGATATTTATTTATCCTTCTTCACCGACAGTTGAACAAATGAGACAGTACGAGCGCGATCGTGAAGCAATTGGACCATATCAAAAAAAATTGACACGGACGATTGAGAAAGTGCTCGAACATAAAAAAATTCATCCACGCACGGATTTGCACGCAGGACGTTTAAACAAAAAGCTATTACGTTTTTTTATGGATGAACATCCACGTTTATTTTACAAAAAACACGAGATTTCTCCAATACTAGATGCTGTTTTCGTACTACTTGTTGACTGTTCAGCGTCAATGTATGACAAAATGGAAGAGACAAAGAAAGGAATTGTTTTGTTCCATGAATCGCTTAAAACGCTCCGTGTTCCACACAAAATCGTTGGTTTCTGGGAAGATACGAATGAGGCCACACAGCTCTATCAGCCGAATTATTTTCAAACGGTTATTGATTTTAATGTTTCTTTAAAAAAGGGACGTGGGGCGGAAATTATGCAATTAGAGCCGAAGGAAGATAATCGTGACGGCTTGGCCATTCGCTTAATGACGCAAGAGTTGCAAAAAAGAGTTGAAAAACAAAAGTTTTTACTTGTTTTTTCTGATGGGGAACCAGCTGCTTTCGGATATGATCAAAATGGAATTGTTGATACACACGAAGCAGTTATGGAGGCAAAAAGATTAGGAATCGAAGTAGTAAATGTGTTTTTGGCGAATGGGATGATTACCGAAAGTCAACAAAAAACGATTGAAAATATATACGGACATTATAGTGTTCTTGTCCCAAACGTCGAATATTTGCCGACGTTCTTAGCTCCATTACTGAGAAAATTATTGTTATACAAATTATAAAGCACCCGTGAAGACCCGGGTGCTTTATAATTTATGTTAATCACAAAAAAAATTTTGTTAACAATGAAATTTTTTATGAAAAGATTTTATGGAGGAATAGTATATAAATAATAAGTAAAAACGTAATCCTATTTGTTTTAAAATAGTATATTAAGATAATTCATTTTCAATTTTGTTCCTTTAACGCTGTAAATTGTATACGTTTTTCTATTTTTTACTATTGACGCATAATTTTAATTTTCAGATAATACTATTGCAAGATTAATAATCTTACTAATTATCTTAATTATTTATTTTAAGGAGGAAGTGTATGGAGCTCATTAATCAAGTAGTTGGATTTTTAAACAACATTCTTTGGTCTTATGTTATTATTGGTTTGTTACTCGGTCTCGGTTTATATTTCACAATCGGGACGAAATTTGCACAAATTCGTTTGATCGGAGAAATGTTCCGAGTCTTAAAAGAAAAATCTCCAGAAGGAGCAGGGAAAAAAGAAATTTCCTCCCTCCAGGCATTTTTCATTGGAGCGGCTACTCGAATTGGAACAGGAAACGTTGCCGGTGTTGCAATGGCGTTAGCGATCGGAGGTCCAGGAGCGGTATTCTGGATGTGGCTTGTTGCAATTTTAGGTGGTGCAAGCGCGTTTGTTGAGAGTACATTAGCACAAATTTTTAAAGTAAAAAGCGATGTTGGTTTTAAAGGTGGCCCAGGATACTACATGGAGAAGCAATTGGGTGCACGTTGGATGAGTACAATTTTCGCTTTCACAATCATCGCAAGCTTCGGATTAACATTTAACGCCGTACAAAGCAATACCATTGCAACAGCGTTCAAAAATTCATTCAGTTTGAACCCTTATGTAACCGCTTTCTTACTAGCGGCGCTAACAGCGGTGATCATTTTTGGTGGTGTTACACGAATTGCCCGTTTCTCTGAAGTTATCGTTCCGATCATGGCGTTTTTCTATATCGGATTAGCATTGTATGTCATGGTTACGAACATTACTGAAATTCCAGCGGTCATTGCTTTAATTTTCAAAAGTGCTTTTGGTTTAGAGCAAGTTGTAGGTGGCGGTATGGGTGCCGCGATCATGATGGGAGTAAAACGCGGATTATTCTCAAATGAAGCGGGTATGGGTAGTGCACCAAACGCAGCGGCAACAGCAACTGTTTCTCACCCAGCAAAACAAGGGTTTATTCAAGCGTTAGGAGTATTTTTCGATACGTTACTTGTATGTAGCGCAACAGCATTTATCATTTTGTTATCGGATACGTATAAAACTGGGGAGCTTGTTGGAATTGAATTAACACAAGCAGCTCTCTCCGAGCACTTTGGCTCTTGGGCAGGTATTTTCCTATCAGCAGCTATCTTTATGTTTGCGTTCAGTTCTATCATCGGAAGTTATTATTACGGTGAAGCAAATATTGAATTCATTAGCAAAGGAAAAACTGCATTATTCGTTTATCGCGTATTAGCCATTGGAATGGTTGTTTTCGGAGCACTTGCTAGCTTGCAGATCGTTTGGGATTTAGCTGACTTAGCAATGGCGCTTATGGCGTTAACTAACTTAGTGGCAATTGGTTTACTTGGTCGGATCGCATTTAAAGCACTTGATGACTACATGGCAAAACGTAAGCGTGGGGAAGACCCTGTGTTTTATGCAGACGACATTGAAGGGTTAAAAGGTGTTGAATGCTGGCCGACTCGTCAAGTGGAACAGTCGCAAAAAGCAGTTGGAAAATGATTGTATAAACAAGCCTGGGGTGTTGCCTCGGGCTTGTTTTATTTACAAAAATCATGAAAAAAGTTTACAATGTTGTAACAGGTTCGATATTCATTATAATACAGATTTACATTATAATAATGAGTGAAATGGATATAAGGAATTATGGAAGGAGGTTCTATATGAAACAGTATATTTTTACTTTTAGCACACATCACCAACAACCGATTGTTTGGGAAGAAGCAATTATTGCTAACGGAATGATGGATGCATGTATAAAAGCAAAGAAGCTATGTCGTCAATATGAGCACGAAAAACAAATTCCAATCCGCGTTCAATACAAAGGTGTCCGCTATTATAGCGAAGATATTGCCTAGTTGCTATGAATGAAGTGAGAAAGGACGGATTGTGTGGTGTATAGCATATTATAAAACGCAGCTGTTGATCCGTTATAAAATACAAGCAGCTGCGTTTTATATTTTTTCTGTCTCAAAATAAAAAGTTTACTTATATATTGAGATTAAAATTATTTTACTTCCTATAATTTATGTTATGTAAACTAATAATTGAACAGAAAAAGGCAGTCTTTATGTATGCTGCCCCTTTCCTGATTGTGCCTATGTTTTCTCATTTAACTGCAACACCTCGCTGAATGACGGGCGTACCAAATTTTTTGAAGTTGCTCGATCATTTTTTCGCCTCTTCTTCATATTCTTCATAATGGAACAAATCGAGTTGTTTGACGGCTTCTTTACGATCGAAGACGTCTAGTACGGTAATGCCAAGTAACCGGGTAGGCTCACGGTTCCAATGTTTTTTCAATAAATATGCTGCATATCGAAAAATATCCTCCGCTTCTTGGAACGGATTGTCCCACGTTTTGCTGCGGGTGATCGTTTGGAAATTATGATAGCGAATCGTCAGTTGAATAGTCATCGATACGATTTGCTGCTAGTACAATCCCCCTTCGCTCTTTTGGATCACCTGCCGTCCCATTTCGATTCCCCTTCTACATAAATGTCCCAATGATAATAGAAAAGATAACGACAGTTAAAGGCGGACATTGCCAAATTACCAATAAACAAAATGCCGCTAGTGCAAGACAAAAATCAGCCGGTGTCTGGATTGCTTTTGTCCATATCGGATGATAAAGCGCTGCAAGCAAAATGCCTACCACCGCTGCGTGAATACCGTGAAACGCTGCTTGAAACCGCGTATGTTGACGAATCCATTCGAAAAACGGAAGCGAGCCGATGACTAATAAGAAAGCTGGGAGAAAAATAGCAATCGTTGCGACAATCGCCCCTTTCCATCCGAAACTCACCATCCCTAAATACGTAGCAAACGTAAACAATGGTCCAGGTACTGCTTGCGCCATTCCATATCCCGCTATAAATTGTTCGATTGTTGTCCACCCTTTTGCCACTACTTCCGTCTGCAACAAAGGAAGTACTACATGCCCTCCGCCAAAAACTAGCGCCCCAGCGCGATAAAAACTGTCAAAAAGTGTGATAAGCGGAGAATTCATCAATCGAACGACAATTGGAAGTAGAACGAGTAATATAAAAAATATAAGCAAAAAGCCCGTTGTTTTCCGTCGAAAAGTCGGCACAGAAAGAACATTTGCTTGTGAATGATGGCGATATAAAAAACTTCCTACTATTCCAGCAACAACAATGATAGCAACTTGCCCCCCGGTTTTCGGAAGTAAAAGAGACAAAATAGTTGAAGCAACAACAATTGTCGCACGTGAACGATCGGAAGCAAATATTTTCATCATTCCCCATACGGCATGGGCAACCACAGCTACAGCTACTATGAGTAGCCCGTGCAGCCAATTGAGAGGAACCTCTGCTGAGAAATAAGCGAACAACAAAAGAATAAGTGCTGATGGAAAGGTAAATCCTAACCATGACACAATCGCTCCGAGCAACCCTGCTCGCAAAAATCCAATGCCAATCCCGACTTGACTGCTTGCTGGTCCAGGGAGTAGCTGACACAACGTAACTAGATCGGCATACGTTTTCTCATCAATCCACTGTTTTCGTTTCACATATTCTTCGCGGAAATACCCTAAGTGAGCAACTGGTCCTCCAAACGAAATAAACCCTAACCGAGCTGCTGTTTTCCATACTTCCCAAAGTTTTTGCATGTATTTTATGCGGTTTGAATGCAAATGCCTGCCCCTCCCGTTTGTATAAGTTTCGCAATTGAACATCATGAAAATTTAGTTGTTGGCAATCTTATCTCATTTTACCGCAATCCTTTTTTCGTTTGAAGTGTCAAGTATGCAAATCCCCTCCCTTTCCGCTATACTGAACAAGTAGTCTAGCACTTAGGAGGAAAATAGGATGAAATCACTTGTTCTTGCTGAAAAGCCGAGCGTGGCGCGGGAAATTGCTCGCGTACTTGGCTGTCGGGAACAACATAAACATTATTTTGAGGGGCCGAAATATGTCGTCACATGGGCGCTCGGGCATTTAATTGAATTGAAAATGCCGGAACATTATAATCCCGCCTATAAAACGTGGCGGCTGGAAGATTTACCGATTATCCCGGAAAACATTGGACTGAACGTCATTCGCCAAACGAGTCATCAGTTTCGGGCGATCGAAACATTAGCAAAACGTCCGGATATGAAAAACTGCATCATTGCCACCGATGCCGGACGGGAAGGCGAACTTGTTGCACGATGGATTTTGCAAAAAATCCGTTGGAAAAAGCCGCTCCTTCGCCTTTGGATCTCGTCCCAAACTGATCAAGCCATTCGGGATGGATTTCAACATTTAAAACCAGGAAAACAGTTTGAGCGTTTATACGAATCGGCTGTTTGTCGCGCAGAAGCTGATTGGCTTATTGGGTTAAACGTGACGAGAGCGTTAACGACTAAATACAATGAACCTCTTTCTGCAGGTCGCGTTCAAACACCGACGCTTGCGATGATCATCGAACGTGAAAAAGAAATACAGTCATTTCAACCGGTGCTGTACTGGACGATTCATGCTAACATCGGCTCTGTTGTTGCAACTTTAGAGCATAATGAGGAAAAGCGAATATTTTCGAAAGAACTAGCGGAGCAGCTATATGAAAAGCTAAAAAACAAGCAAGCGACGGTTATTTCTGTCGCGCGAAAAGTAAAAAAAGAAGCCCAGCCGCTTCCTTACGATTTGACCGAATTGCAACGGGACGCAAATAAACGATTTAGCTTTTCGGCGAAGAAAACGTTAAGCGTGTTGCAGCGGCTATATGAACATCACAAACTCGTCACCTATCCGCGCACCGATTCACGCTATCTAACAACCGATATGGAAAACACGATGCTTGAGCGTCTAGAGGCAATGAAATCTGGATATGTGGACGAAGTTATCCCGTCGTTAAAGAATAAGGGAAAAGTGATGGCTCGACGAGTTTTTGATAACGAAAAAGTAACAGATCATCATGCGATTATTCCGACAGAAGAACGGCTTGACATCAGCAAGCTCTCTGCTGATGAACGAAAACTATATGACTTGATCGCTCATCGCTTTTTGGCTCTTTTTTATCCAGCTTGCGAATACGAAACGATTCATGTTGTTTTTTCTATTGATGGAGAATCGTTTGTCGCGCGGGAAACAAGAATCGTGAATGCTGGATTTCGCCGCATCTTAGAAAAGCAAGAGGAGCAACCGCCCTTCCCTACGTTTACGAAAGGGCAAATGGTTTCTGTTATGTTGGAGAAGAAAGAAGCGCTAACAGCCCCCCCTCTTCGTTATTCTGAAGCAGATCTTCTGTCACAAATGGAAAAGTACGGACTAGGTACGCCAGCGACACGTGCGGAAATTATTGAACGCCTCGTTGAAACAGAAACGGTCGAGCGGAAAAATGGGCGGTTTTATCCAACGTCGAAAGGAAAACAGTTAATTGAACTTGTAAATGAGGAATTAAAATCACCACAGTTAACGGCAAGGTGGGAAAAACAACTAGAAGCCATTGCTCGCGGAAATGGGGATCCGAAAGCTTTCCTCCGAAGCATCCGTAAGCAAACGGAGCGTCTAGTCGCAGAAATAAAACAGAGCGATCGAACGTACCGCCCCCATAATTTAACTGGCTTGATGTGTCCAGAATGTGGCTCGTTTTTAAAAGAACGAGTGACAAAAGAAGGTCGCATGCTTGTATGCTCGAATATGACATGCCGATTCCGAAAACGAAAAGATCCAAAGCTTTCGAATCGACGGTGTCCGCAATGTAAAAAGCGAATGGAAATTCATGAAGGAAGAGCAGGTGTCTACTTCCAATGTCGTCCTTGCAATGTCATTGAAAAAGCGGAGGAGCAGAAAAAAACAAAACTTGGGCAAAAAGAACGGGCACTACTGAGAAAATATAGTGCCGAGAATGATTCGTTTGGTACAAGCTTAGGAGATTTGTTAAAACAAGCGTTAGATAAGAAAAAAAACTAGAGCCGCTTCTGCATGGAAGTGGCTCATCCTGCGCAACAAGATAGTTTTTCGACATCTTGGTCGAACGTTAACGCAGCGAGTTTTAGTCCCTCGGACATCGTTAAGTACGGCGCGAGTGTTTCACGAAGGTCGTCTATCGATAAGCCGAGTTTGACCGCGAGTGTCGCTGCATAAATGACTTCCCCCGCATGTTCTGCTACAATGTGGACTCCTAGGAATTTCCCTGTTTTTGCATCTGCGACTAGTTTAAAGACACCGATCGTTTCGTGATTGACAATTGCTCTCGGGACAGCTTCTAACGGCAAAACAGATGTTTTTACTTCGTATCCTTTTTCTTTTGCTTGCTGTTCCGTTAGTCCAACTGTTGCGACTGCCGGAGAGCTAAACGTAATCGCTGGGATGGTGTCAAGCTGAGCTTTTTTATTTTGGGCACCAACGGCGTTTGCTGCGGCAATCGTTCCTTCGTATGCGGCGACATAGACAAATTGTGGACCAAGTGTGACATCGCCTGCCGCATAAATGCACGGATTTGTCGTTTGTAAATAGTCATTAACAATAATTTCGCCACGCGAACCCGTTTTCACCCCAGCCGCTTCTAAACGCAACGCTGACGTGTTCGGTGTTCTCCCAGTAGCAATGAGCAATTCGTCCGCTTCGATCACCTGTTTTTTTTCATCGACTTCTATATATATTTTTTTGACGTTTCCGTCTTGCTCAACACGCTCAAAGGACACTCCGGTGAGGAGGCGGATGCCTTGAGTCGTGAGCGCTTTTGTCATCGCTTCTGAAACTTCTGGCTCATATGTTTTTAATAGTCGTTGGCTCCGTTGCATCAATGTGACTTCAGAACCAAGATGATGAAACAGTTGGCCGAGTTCGATACCAATATAACCAGAACCGATGACCGCTAATCGTTTCGGTACTTCTTTTCGTTCAAGTAGCGTCGTGCTTGTGACGTAATCAACATCTGCAAGCCCAGGAATATTAGGAACTGCCGGAGAAGCACCTGTGGCAATAAGGAAGCGGTTCGCTGATAATTTTTTTTCATTAACTTCTACTGTCGTTTCGTCTAAGAATACCGCTTCTCCTTGTATGAGCGTAAATCCATATTCGTTGATGAGATTTACATATTTCGCTTGGCGTAGATCGCGCACTAATTCATTTTTTTGCTCGATTAGTGCAGATAAATCAACCGTTTCTGCAGACGTATGTAGCCCAAGAAACGGATGATTTTTTGCTAAGTAGTTTATTTCTCCTGCCCGGAGCAACGTTTTTGAAGGTAATGCTTTTTCATCTGGACACCGCTTTTGTAAGTCCTGTAGCGCACATACGACTCGCTGTAAGTCCTTGATTTGCTTTTGCACTTCTTCCACTTTTTTTGATACAAATTCATACATATGCGCACATCGTTCCTTATCTTGATCGACAATGCCGAGCAACCGGTGAATTTCCGTTAGAGAAAATCCGAGTCGTTGCAGACGTTTAATGAATTGGATACGCTTTGTATCGGCATCGGAATATAAACGATACCCTGCTTCTGTTCGCGTAGGGAGTGGGAGTAGCTGCCGCTTTTCATAATAGCGAATCGTTTCCTTATTCACGCCACACCGTTTGGCTAGCTCACTAATCCGATACATTGAATGACCTCACCTCCAATTTAAGTATAAACTTTGTACTAAGGTACATAGTCAAGTTAGTAAAAAATTCTACTATTGACAATGAATTGTGAATTGGCGATAATTAAATACAAGAACATATATTCGTTTTTTGGTGTTCTACAATTATAAGGGAGCGTGTATTTATGGAACAAAAAATTATGACGTGCCTCATGTTTTCTGGGCAGGCAGAAGAAGCGATTCGTTTGTATATGTCCGTTTTTTCTCCGGCAGAAATCGAACAAATCGTGCATCAAGAAAACGGAATGGTGCTTCATGCCACGTTTCTATTAAAAGGGCAACGGTTGATGGCGATTGATAATCACGTCGAACATCACGAGTTTACGCCTGCCATGTCGCTTTTTGTCTTGTGTGATACGGAAGAAGAAATTGACCGTGCTTTTGAACAACTATCCCAATTCGGAAAAGTGCTTATGCCGCTAGGTGTCTATCCATTTAGCAAGAAATTCGCTTGGGTGGAAGATCGATATGGCGTGTCGTGGCAACTTTCGCTTGGCTAGAGGAAAAAAGCTGTTGGGTTTGTTCCAACAGCTTTTGTTATCTCATTCGCTTCTGCATCCACACTTGTTTGACGGTTGTTTGAAAGCCGATTTCTTTTAAAAGTGAGTAGGTGGGCGACGAATATGTAATCGGTACGTTTGCTGCTACTTTCACGACCTCGTCTGGACAATTACTAAACATTTTTGTAAGCAAAAGCCGAAGGATATGTTCTTTGTCGTTTCTTTCGGGGTGAGCTTCGCATTGAAATAAAATCGTTTTTTCATGCTTGTCCGCTACAGCAAACACGCGGCGATAATATGCATAACCGACGTCGTCACCTTGATCGTCTTTTGCAAGAAGCGCCTCACCATCTTTTGCGCTTTGCCATTGCGTTTGCCACGGATGTTGCCCTTTATAAAACGAAAGATGGCTTACTTGTTGTGGAATAGTAATTTCCACTTGAAATGGTTCGGCGTCTAGTAAACGTGGCACCGCTTTTTGAAATTGCAAATATTCGAGTTCATCTACGATTTCGTAGCCGAACTTTTTATACAGTCCAATAGCTCGCTCATTTTCGCTAATCACTTCCAATGTCGCAAGCTCGACGCCTGCTTCTTGATATATATCCATTGTTGCTTCCATTAGTGTCGTCCCAACTCCTGTTTTTCGAGACGCAGGCACGACCCCTGTGCCGCCGTTCCAAGCGATTAAAGTCCCTTGAGATTCACGAATACCGTTTAGCACGATTCCAACTGGCTCGTCATGATGGAAAGCAATGATGGATAACGAAGGAGAAAGCCCTTCCCCGACTAATCGCTGCAAAAAGCTTTCTATCGTCAGTTGAATCGGAACATAATACCCCTCAAAGCCAGCGTTCCAAGCACGTACTGCTTCTTCTAACGTACATTCTGATAGTCGTTTTATTTGTAACATATTCCCTCCGTCATGCCGTAATGTTTTCTTTAGACATCGCTTTTTTCTGTTACTTGTTATACATGTTAACTAAAAATTCCTCCGAAAACAAATAACACACCGACAATACTGCACATGCACAGGTGGTTAAATTTCTAATGAATTGTCAGCTGCTTCGTTGAGTTGTGTCGATGCTTCCGATAATAACGCGCCATCACCGGAATGACATCGCGAAAGTCGGGGCAAGTAATACCTATCTTCGCTAAAGCGTTGCGTGCATTTGTTGCGTCGTATACCGACGTACATTCGAAATATTCAAGCGCTTCTTTTTCTACGCGCAACCATTTACGAATGAAAGAAAACGACATCGCCCATTTGGCAAGACGAAGCGGCAGTGTTCCTTTCGGTTCTTTCCCAAGATATTCTGTCATCATCATCCGATAAAT
>Ga0116210_1000644_pt1 | contig 32904 bp, 31 predicted proteins | sample TshhotsprinmetaG_FD_94483 | JGI IMG/M metagenome (GOLD analysis project Ga0116210, IMG submission 94483) | Hot spring microbial communities from South Africa to study Microbial Dark Matter (Phase II) - Tshipise hot spring metaG | ecosystem: Environmental > Aquatic > Thermal springs > Hot... | reverse complement strand
GAAAAATCACTGGGATCGCGGGCGTCCCGCCCGCATCCGTGGCTTGGGCATCCTTGCCCAAGCTGTTTTTCAACGAATGTGCAGGCGAGACGCCTGCGCTCCCAGCAGACCCATTCTGCCCTGCACCTGTCTCGTGTCGTGCGCTCTGGGTACATCGGCAGGATACCGATGCCACGCGTGTTCACGGGCAAGATGCCCCTGCTACGATTTTTCGAACACCCTCAGGTATACTTTCTCTATCGCCATGGGAAAGACGGTTGTTTTGGTCTATTCAGGCGGATTGGACACAACGGTCTGCATTCCGCTCCTAAGGGAAGAGTACGGCTTTGAACATGTGGTAACGGTCACGGTCGATGTGGGGCAACCCCGCGAAGACATCACCGATGCGGGCGAGCGCGCTAAGATTCTGGGCACGGAGCATTATGCGGTAGACGCCCGCGCCGAGTTCGCACGCGACTACTGTGTGCCCGCTGTGAGGGCGAACGCCGACTATCAAGGCTATCCGCTCAGCACCGCTATCGCCCGCCCGCTGATTGCCAGCAAAGCCGTGGAGATTGCCCAACGCCTGCGCCGCGTGGACGCCTTCGCACACGGATGCACCGGCAAGGGCAACGACCAGTTCCGCATCGAGTTCATGCTCCGCACGCTGATGCCCAATGTGCCGATTATCGCCCCGATGCGAGAGCGCAATATGACCCGCTCGGAAGAGATTGAATACGCCCGCGCACGCGGAGTGCCCATCCACCAAAGTAGCGAGAAAATCTGGAGCATCGATGAGAACCTGTGGGGTCGCTCGATAGAGGGTGGACGCTTGGAAGACCCCAACTACGCCCCACCCGAAGAGATTTTCCAGTGGACGCAGTCCCCACTCTCGGCGCCCGACACACCCCACATCCTCACCCTGACCTTTGAGAACGGCATCCCCGTGGCGCTGGACGGTCAGCCGATGGAACCGTTTGCGCTCATCCAGCACCTCAACGAGCTGGCGGGGCAACACGGCGTGGGGCGCATCGATATGATAGAAGACCGCATGATCGGTCTCAAGGTGCGCGAGAACTACGAGTGTCCTGCTGCGACAGTGCTGATTACAGCTCACCGTGCGTTGGAAGCGCTGGTGTGCGCCCGTGATGAACTGCGCTTCAAGGCACAGGCAGACCGCGCCTGGGCGGAACTCGCCTACGCCGGGCTGTGGGTCGACCCGTTCAAGGAGTCGCTGGAAGCGTTCATTAATAAAGTGCAGGAGCGCGTGGCGGGCACGGTGACCTTGCGCCTGTTCAAAGGCTCGGCGGTGGTCATCGGACGCCAGAGTGATTGGGCACTGTACGATGAGTCGCTCGCCTCGTTTGACGACAAGACCGCCTTTGACCAGTCCGAGATGAGCGGTGCGGTGAAGGCGCACGGCATGCCTGCGCGCCTGTACTATCAGCTCAAGCGCAAGCACTCGTCGTGAGGCTTTGTATGAGTGCCAACTTCTACCACCTGCCGATAGGAGACCAAGCGCCGTATGTGGTGCCGATGGTGGTAGAAATCCCCAAAGGCACCCGCAACAAAGTGGAGTACGACCCGCAGTACGGCGTGTTCCGCTTAGACCGTGTGCTGTATTCGCCAGTGCATTATCCGGGCGACTACGGTTTCATCCCGCAGACGCTCTCGGAGGACGGCGATGCGATTGATGTGTTGGTGCTGATTACCGACCCGACCTTCGTGGGGTGCGTGGTGATGGTTCAGCCGATTGCAGCGCTGGTGATGAGCGACGAGAAGGGCAAAGACGAGAAAATCGTCGGGGTGCCCTACCACGACCCGCGCTTTGAAGAGGTGAACGAGCTCAGCGACATGCGCAAGCACAATGTGCGCGAGATTGAACACTTCTTTGAAATCTACAAGGAGCTGGAAGGCAAAACGACCGCCCTGTCGGGCTGGCACCCGTCGGAAGTCGCGCGCCAGCTGATTATGGAGGCGCACGAACGCTACAAGCGCACCTACGGCGGATAACTCAGAAGCGAATCGCCATCAGCAAGCCCCGCTCGTCATAAGCAGGGTCTCCTATGAGTGTTTCGGACTGCCCGCTGAGGTGGCGCCTTGCACTCCACGCTAGCACCCACGCATCGGTTAAGTCATCCAAGCCGAGCGCTTGCTTCCCTACCTGTGTGCGCAAAGCGAGCGCGCCCTCCCAGATTGCGCAACCCCACGCACCGAAGGCAGTCTGGAGCGCACTCAGGCGTGCCTGATGTCCCTCAGGGGTGCGCTTCGGGCTGAGCAGAGCCGTACCTATAAGAGCCATAAAACCCAGCTCAGGATGAGCCTCCCATACTCGGCGTTGGAGTTCAGGCGTGATGAGGCAATCCAGTTCGTGAATGCGCGGGATGAGGTGATAGGCTTGGATGCTCAAGCCTAAAGAACGCAGGGATGCGTAGTTGCCCACCGTGAGCATTGGGCGCGTGGGCGGGATGAACACGCAGGGGGCACGCCTGCCGAGCCTTTGGCGTGCCAAGCGGTCGCAGGGGCGCGGCTCGGCGCGCTCACTGCTGAGTAGCCCAATCGGCATATCCACAGCAAGTGCCTCTGCCTCTCCCCAGATATTCAACACACGCTCAAAATCGGGGAACAGGCGCCATTCCCACTCTCGGAGTGTGCCCCGCTCGTAGCGAAGCCTCAGTCCCACCCAACCTGCACGACAACCGTCCAGCCCCACACAGTTCATCGCCGTTCTTGGGCGAGCCGTTCCATCACCTCGTGTGCAGAGCGAAGTCCCGACTCGATGGCTCCCTCAATGTAGCCCATCCAGCGCGTGGCGGTCTCGGTGCCCGCCCAGAAGATGCGCCCAATCGGTGTGCGCAGGGCGTGCCCGTAGTTCGTCCACGCACCAGGCGGGAAGTGCGCGCCGTAGCACCCGCGCGACCACACCTCGGCGCTCCAATCGTGGTCTAAATAGTGTTCAGCGCGCAGGGCACGCTCGCTAAAACACTGTGCGAAGCCGTTCAGCACCAGTTCACGGCGCTTCTCAAGGGGCAGTTGGCTAAGTTGGCGTGCGCCCTCGCCCTCCGCAAAACCCAACAAGATTCCCATAGAGCCGTCGGGAGGCGAATTGTCAAATATCACATGGATTGGTTCGGTGTCGCTGGTGGCGAAACCGTTCAGCCCCTGCTCGCGCCAGAACGGTCGGTCGTAGAAGGCGAAGCATTTCATCACAGAGCCTTGGGGCAGTCGTTGGGTCAGCTGGTCGCGGGCAGGGGGCAATGGGGGGTCATAAGCAATCCTGCCTGCGAGCGTGGGCGGAACCGCCACGATGACCGCACGCGCCTCGTAGCACTGGGTGGGGTCATCGGGCGTCTGCTGGACATAGACGCGCACTCGGTCTTCCAACTGCTGAATGGCGCGCACAGGACTGTTGAGCCGAACACGCTCGCCCAACTCCTGCGCCAAGCCCTCACAGAGGCTTTGCGCGCCCCTCGCAAACCGGTCTTGTTGGGCACCCCCACGCGTGTCCATCAGGATTTCTACACTGCCCGCCGAATGGATGTAGAACAACCCGTGCAGAAAGGAGAACTCGTAAGCCTCCACAGCGAACACCGCTTCAGCAAACCGATGAAGTCCCCAGCGTGCGATACGCGTGCGTGCAACCTGCTCAATCCCCTGCGCGAAGGTCATCGTGTCCCAGTCGTGCGCTTTGAGAGCTTGCCAAGGGGCGTCCAACGGCACCTGACGCGCCATCTGGTCAAGGCGGTTAATGGCGTTGCCAAAGTCTAACAGCGAGAGGATGCCCAAGCGAGGGGTGTTGCCTGCGTAGCGTCGGTTCTGCCCCCCGATACGAAGCAGGCTCTCGCCCTCCGTGTAGGTGGGGAAAAGGGTCTGCCCGAAGCGCCGGGCAAGGGCATAAGCACGCTCTTGGGTGGGACCGAGCCACTGACCACCTAGGTCAATCCGAAAGTTGGGGCAGACTTCTTGGCTGTAGAGCCGTCCTCCCACACGGTTGCGCGCTTCCAAGATGGTGACCTGCTTGCCCGCTTGGGTCAGCGCATCGCCTGCGACCAAACCTGTGACGCCCGCGCCCACAATCAGCACATCCATCAGTTAGAGAGTTCAAGCCTTCAGAGAAATCTCCTACTATCGTGGCTGGGCATCCTGCCCATCCAGCCTTTTGCGGAACGAGCGTACCAACCGTGCCCCATTTCGTGGCTGATAGGGGAAACAGGGGGCAAAAATCCCCGATTATTAGTCCGCTCCCTACTTGTCATTCTGAGCGAAGCGAAGAATCTCCCAAACGGTAGACACAGAGGTCTGCCCCTACATGACACCCACTGTAGGGATGCATCCCTGTGTGCGCCATGACACTGCATTCTCCCTTGCTTGAGGCGAGGTGGCAAAGAATAAGCGGTTCTCCAACAACTGAGGTACTATACTGATTGTGGACACCCCATTTGAACAGGAACTGGAGACGCTGGTACGAGCGCGCTACCCGCTGGTCTACCTCTTGACGGCAGAAGAGAGGCGCGCCGAGGAGCGACTGCGCCATGTCGCCAATCGCCTCCAGAAAGCGCTCTACTTCTGGACTTACACCGAAGGTTTCTCACCCCCAATTTCAACGCCGACCGCAGCCGAGGCGCCCGAACGCCCTCGTCCCCTCCTGGAAATAGAAGCGCTGACAGTGGCGATGCGTTCCGCTGAGAATGCGCTGATTGTGCTGAAGGATTACCATCCTTACCTGAACGACCCCCGCGTGGTACGGCTGATGCGCGACCTCATCCCCCGCCTCCACCGCTCCAACCGTACGCTCATCCTGCTCAGCCCTGTGCTGAAGCTGCCTCCCGAACTGGAAAAGGACATCACCGTGTTGGAAATGCCCCTTCCCACCCGCGAAGAGATTGCCGACAAGTTGCGCGAGCTTCTCTTGCTGGTGCGGGACAAGCCCGGCATCCGCGCCCAGCTGGAACCCCAAGAGTTTGAGGAGCTGGTGCTGGCAGCGCAGGGGCTTACAATGGACGAGATAGAGAATGTGTGTGCCCGCTCGCTGGTGCAACACCGCCAACTGCGGGTGGAGGCGATACTCTCGGAGAAGCAACAGATTGTGCGCAAGTCGGGCGTGCTGGAGTACTACACACCCAGCGAACGGATGAGCGATGTCGGGGGGTTAGACCTGCTCAAGGAGTGGCTTCGCAAGCGTCGCTCGGCACTCACGCAAGAGGCGCGCGAGTTCGGGCTACCCGAACCGAAGGGCGTGCTCCTGTTGGGTGTGCAGGGCACGGGCAAGAGCCTCAGCGCCAAAGCGATTGCCAGCCTCTGGAACCTGCCGATGCTCCGATTGGATGTGGGACGCGTGTTCGGGAGCCTCGTGGGGGCGTCCGAAGCGAACATGCGTCTTGCCATCCGCACGGCGGAGGCACTTGCCCCCTGTATCTTGTGGATTGATGAGCTGGAGAAGGGCTTTGCGGGCGTCCAAAGCTCGGGCATGTCCGATTCGGGCACGACGGCGCGCGTGTTTGCAACCTTCCTCACCTGGCTTCAGGAGAAGCGCAAGCCCGTGTTCGTGGTTGCTACCGCCAACGATGTGTCCCAGCTGCCCCCCGAGCTGTTGCGCAAGGGGCGATTTGATGAGGTGTTCTTTATCGATTTGCCAACTCAAGGCGAGCGTGAGCAGATTTTCACCATCCACCTGCGCAAGCGCAATCGCGACCCAAACCAGTTCGACTTGGCGAAGTTGGCGAAAGCGAGTGAGGGCTTCTCAGGCGCCGAGATCGAGCAAGTCGTGGTGGGAGCGCTGTTCAACGCTTACGATGCCAAGCGCGACCTCACGATGGACGACCTGTTGGCAGAAATCAAGAGTGTTGTGCCCCTCTCCGTGATGATGCGGGAGGAGATTGATGAACTGCGCACATGGGCACGGATGCGCACGCGCCCTGCCAGCAGTCCGCCCAAAGCCGAGAACAGCACGCAACGCAAAAGCAAGGGCACGAGGCAGACCCGTCCACCTCGCGCCCCTGAGTGAATCAAGATAGCCTCGTAGAGAGGCTTTTTGCTTCTCTTTACGAGGGCAGGCTTTGCTCCCCGAATCCTGTAGTAGCAACTTTTGTGCCAAACGCCCCCGAATCGCTGGGGTATCCTGATACTATGTCCAAACGCGTGCTGGTCACTGGCGGAGCGGGCTTCATCGGGAGCCACTTCGTGGACTATCTTCTGCAGACCTACCCCGACTATCAGGTCGTGGTGCTGGATGCACTGACTTACGCCGGTCGGCTGGAAAACCTTGCGGAGGCTCAGAAATCTCCCCGTTTCCAGTTTATCAAGGGCGATGTGCGCGACCGTGAGGCGGTGCGCGATGCTTTGCAGGGGGTTCACTATGTGGTTCATTTCGCCGCAGAGACCCATGTGGACCGCTCCATCTTGAACCCCGATGCCTTCATCACCACCGATGTGTACGGCACTTATGTCATGCTGGAAAGCGCGCGAGAGTTGGGCGTAGAGCGGTTCGTGCATGTCAGTACCGACGAGGTGTACGGCTCGGCGGAGGCGGGCGAGTTCCACGAAGATGCCCCCCTGCGACCCAACAGTCCCTACTCTGCCAGTAAAGCGGGCGCTGACCTCTTGGTGCGTGCCTACTATCAGACTTACCATCTGCCTCTGCTCACCGTGCGCCCCAGCAACACCTTCGGACCGCGCCAATACCCCGAAAAACTCATCCCCTTCTTCGTGACCCGCGCGCTGAATGACCAGAGCTTGCCCCTCTACGGCGACGGTCAGCAGGTGCGCGATTGGCTCTATGTGGGCGACCATGTGCGGGCAATTGACCGCGTGCTCCATCACGGGCAGGGAGGCAAAGCCTACAACATCGCGGGAGGCAACGAGCGCACGAATATCGAGATCACGCGCAAAATCCTGCACCTGCTCGGCAAACCTGAAACCCTCATTCAGTTTGTGGCTGACCGCCCCGGTCATGACCGGCGCTATGCGCTGGACACCACACGCATCCAAGGGGAACTCGGCTGGCGCCCCGAAGCCAATTTTGACCAAGCGTTAACTCAAACCGTGCAGTGGTATGTGGACAACCCTACCTGGTGGCAGACCATCCTTCACGAGCAAGCCGAGTATCGCGATTTCGTCGCCCGCTGGTACAACCGAAGCGGGTAGCCGAACCACTGGCTCAAGCCAAACTGCCTACCCCTTAAGGTATACTTTCGCCCACAAGGAGGTCGTATCAACCGATGATGATTAAGGAACAGTTGGACGCGATTGTGGCTGAACGGTATCTGCTGGAGCACCCGTTTTATCAGGCGTGGAGTGCCGGCACTCTGCCCGTGGAGGCGTTGCGCGACTACGCTCGCGAATATGGCGCCTTCATCCGCGAACTCCCTCTCGGATGGCACATCCAGAACGACGAGGAGACCGAACACGAAGAGATAGAACATATTGAGCTCTGGGAGCAGTTTGCTGAAGCGCTCGACACCCAGATTGGCGAGGCGGAGCGACCAGCGGTGCGTGCGCTGATTGAGACCACACGCCAGCTCTTCAGCGACCCTGTCACTGCGCTGGGTGCGCTCTATGCCTTTGAGGTTCAGCAACCTGCCACCGCCCAATCCAAGTTGGACGGGCTGATGACCCACTACACGCTTCCTGAGGGTGTGCGCCCCTACTTTGAGGTGCATTCGGTCAACCACCACGAAGCCGAGAAGTTGCTGGTACGCATCAGCGCTCTGAGCGAGGCAGAGCAAGGGCGAGCGCTGGACGCCTGTGCCCAGATGTGCCATGCACTTTGGAACGCCCTGACCGACCTCACACCTGAAGGCGTTTCCTGCGCGTAAGTTCTCCAAAACAGAGAGCGAGTGGCACCCCCGAGATGCCCTCGCTCTCGTTTTTTTAGATAATAGGTACGACTGTTCTATGGCGCTCATACTTGCCGAAAAGAGCACCGTGCTCTTTCAAGGAGACAGCATCACCGATGCAGGACGCGACCGTAGCGACCCGAACCATCTCGGCTACGGCTATGTAGCGATGATCGCCCAATTTTTGGATGCCCTCTATCCCGAACGACGCCTACGCTATCTCAACCATGGCATTAGTGGCAATCGTGTGAAAGACCTGCTCGCTCGCTGGGAAACCGACTGTCTCCAACTGCGCCCTGATTGGGTCTCCATTCTGATTGGCATCAACGACACTTGGCGGAGGTACGACTTGAACGACCTGACCACCACAGAGGATTTTACACACGCGTACCGCGCTCTCCTCCAGCGAACTCGTGAAAAGACCTCGGCGCGGTTGATTTTGATGGAGCCGTTCGTATTGCCGACTCCTCCCGACCGCCAAGCGTGGCGCGAGGATTTAGACCCCAAGATACGCGCGGTTCATTCGCTGGCGAAGGAGTTTGACGCGCTTCTGGTGCCTTTGGACCGCTTGTTCAGGGAGGCGAGTTCCAAGCGGGAGCCTGCGTTCTGGACACCGGATGGCGTGCATCCCTCACCTGCAGGCAACGCCCTAATCGCACAAGCGTGGCTCCGGGCAGTCGGTATCTCAATTCGCTAAGAAGCGTTCAGCTCTCTTAGGGCGTTTTGAAGCTGTTCCATTCGGAACGGCTTCGCCAAGATTTTCCACTTGAGAGGGATTTCTGCCTGAGGTTGCTCTTCGGCATAGCCCGTCATGAAGAGGCACTTAAGTTCGGGGAGACGTTCCGCTAAGCGACGCGCCAGCTCGTATCCGCTTGCGTCAGGCAACACAACATCGGTGATGAGTATATCCACCCCCTCAAGCGACTTCGTGAGAGATTCCTCCACACTCCCTGCCGATTGCACGCTGTAGCCCATCAAAGTGAGGGCAGTCACCAAGCTTTCACGAACAGCAGGTTCGTCTTCAACTAACAATACCTTGAGAAGTCTTAGAGCGGATGCATTATTCGTCACAGGCGACTGCACTTCTCGTTGGGTCGCTTCATCACACAAAGGCAAGTAGATATGGAAAGTTGTACCCTGACCAAGCTGGCTTTCCACATGAATACAGCCCCCGAATCGGTTGATAATCCCATACACAGTCGCCAATCCCAATCCGTAGCCCCGACTGCCCTTTGTGGAGAAGAACGGCTCAAAGATGTGGGTCAGGTCTTCCTCACTGATGCCGACACCAGTATCCTGCACGCACAAGCAGAGCATCGGCTCAGATTGCGCGATTTTCGGGGCGCAGTCAGTAGGGGGCGACTGAACACGGCTCATAATCGTGATAATGCCACCGTTGGGCATCGCATCGCGGGCATTGACAACCAAGTTCATCAGCACCTGCTCCAACTGAGAGGGGTCAATCTTGACCGTATGCCGTTCCGCCTGCAAGTCGGTCTCCAAGCGCACCTTCTCGCCCAGAGTGCGCTGGAATAAGGGGAGCATTTCGTGGACGACCCGATGGACATCGGTTGGGGTCGGTTGAACAATCGCTTTGCCCGCAAAAGCGAGCAACTGTCGGGTCAGCGACGCCGACTTCTCTACCGCCTGCATAATCCGGGCTAAATCGGTTTGAGCCGGGTGTTCGGTGGGAAGCTTGGACTGGGCTAACTCGGCGAAACCCTGGATCACCGTCAAGAGGTTATTGAAATCATGGGCAATCCCTCCTGCCAATCGCCCGATACTCTCCATCTTCTGAGACTGGAGGAGCTGGGCTTCCAGCTGTTTGCGCTCGGTGATGTCAATATCCGCACAGATGACAATCTGCTCATCTCGCCACCATACTGGGAACAACGAGGAGAGGATATAGCGTTTCTCTCCTGAAGCGGTGTGGATTTCCCACTCCTTGAGGGGGGCGGGCTGACCTGTCTCCGCCACCTGACGGAGCATCACGAGATACTCCCGCATCTCTTCGGAGGTGAAAATGAGCTGATCTAAAGTTTTCCCGATGGCTTCTTCAGGGCGATAGCCATAAATTTGCTGAGAAGCGCGGTTCCAGAAGATAACGCGTCCCTCCAAATCGTACCCTTGAATGGCGACTGTGGGCGAGTTTTCAATAATCGCTTCCAACTGTTCGTATGCCTGTTGAAGCTCGCGTTGCGATTGCTCCATCAAGGCGTTGAAGCGCTTCTGCTGGGATTGGCTGATGGCAATTGTCATCATCACTAAGTAGGCGATGATTATGAAGACCCAAAGGTCATAAACTTCCTGACTCGTGAGAACCGCGCCATCAATAGGTAGCACATAAACAAGCACTTTTGTCAACAGCATCCCGTTCAACACGAAGATACTCCACACTTTCTCATAACGCAAGGCAACAAAAATCAGTAAAGGAAGCTGAGCCAAGATGGTGTACAAGCCATCGCGCTCTTGCCCCAAGTGGTAGGCAACTAAAATCCCCAGGCTACAAATCACCGTCAGTCCGATGAGGGCTACGATGGTTCTTAGGTCGTACAGAGGGCGAAAGGAGTTGGTGCGCAATAATAGTAGAAGCGTTCCATGTAGCATCCCCCCGATGAGGTCGCCCCCCAACCATGTCAGAAAGTGCTGTGTGAAGTCCGCTCGCTGAATAAGCCCAATATAGATACTCAACTCGGTTTGCCAGAGTGAGGCGACTCCCATCGCAAAAACGAGGCTGGCAACAAACACAATCAGGTCGCGCAGGGTAGCAAAACTGGAATGGAACCGTAAATTTCTCAGCAGGAACCAGAGGAGGGTAAACCCCATTCCCGCCCCCAAAGCGCGTAGGAACACCTGAGGGCTAAGGGCTCCCCAGTAGGCAAAGACGACGAGTGCCACTCCCAGAGCGGACCCCACAATCCCGCGCCAACCCAGCCACCAGATGGATGCAACCGCTAAGCCTCCAGGGAGCCAGACGATGGATGCGGTACCTGGCTCTTGGATAAACCTCAAGCTCAATTGCCCAAGCAGGAAGTAGGCGAGGGCAACAGCGAGGGTTGCCCGAAGTGTACGCATAATTTCTGAAGTACACGGCTTGAGCGGCGATTCCTGCTACCTACTCGTTCACCCGCGCGCCCCAAAGCAGTCGGTCGCGCAGTTTCTCAAAGAACTCGCCTTCGTTGAAGGAGAGTAGTTTCAGCCGAAACGGTGCCGAAGTGATATGGATGGTTTGCCCTGCCGTCAGCGTCTGGTGGCGTCGTCCATCGGCAGACATCAGCACCTGTACTTGGGGGTCGTCCGAAGCCGAGCAGTGGACGGTGATGGCAATCCGTGCGTTCGGGGGCAACACCAACGGGCGCGCCCCCAAAGTGTGAGGCGAAATCGGGGTCAGTACCAGCGCTTCCGTCTGCGGATGCATCACGGGCGCACCTGCCGAGAGGGCATAAGCGGTGGAGCCGGTCGGCGTCGCTACCAGCGAGCCATCGGCAGGATAGGTGGTCAGGGGCAAATCGTTGATGCGAATGGTGAAATCCAGCATCGGCATCGTGGGCTGGCGCAGAAGGGCGACCTCGTTGAGCGCATAGACCACTCGGATTTCGTTCTCCACACGCGCCTGCACCATCAGACGCTCTTGGAGCGTGTAATCGCCCGCCCGCCATCGTTCGAGCGCTTGCACAATCTGGTCTGGCTCGGCTTGAGCGATGAACCCAAACCGCCCTAGATGCACCCCCAGCAGAGGCACGCCTGCAGGCGCACACAGGGTCGCCCCCGTGAGCAGAGTGCCGTCGCCCCCCAGCGTGATGACCAGTGCGATTTTGGGGTCAGGGAGTTGGCTCCAGCCGTTGGCGGTGCGCTGGTCGGTCAGCACGGGGCTGTAGGCCTGGGTGCGAAGCCAGCGCGCGGTCTCTTGGGCATAGCGCACCGCCTCGGAGCGTTTGGCGTTGTAGAGGACGAGCACATCCTGCATCAGCGTGAGGAGAGCCGTGTCAGGTTCTGGCGTGCGTCCGTGAAGTTCGGGTTCACCTGCAACGCCTGCTGATACATCGTGCGCGCCCGCGCCGTCTGACCCTTGCGCTCGTAAGCAACCCCCAAGTTATTCAGATAGGGCGCCGACTTCGGCTCCAGAGACACCGCACGCTCAAACGCCTTGATTGCCTCGTCCACGCGGTTCGTGCGCAAAAGAATCAGACCCAGGTTGTTCCAAGCGGAGTGTTGTTTCGGGTCGCGCATTACGGCGTTGCGGTAATGGCGCTCGGCACCGCGTAGGTCGCCCCGTTCCATCAGCAGGTCGCCCAGCGCAACGCGCGCCACAACTCGTGTGGGGTCCAGTTCAAACACTTTCTCATAGTGCTTGATGGCGTTGTCGCGGTCGCCTTTGAGCCGATATGCCGCGCCGAGGTTCACCATCGCATCAATTTGGCGGGGATTGCGTTCCAGTGCGGTCTGTAGGGTGGCGATGGCGTCATCCAAGCGATTCTGGCGCAGATACGCCACTCCGAGCTGAGTGAGCGCTTCGGCATCGTCGGGCTTGAGACGGTTTGCCGTCTGCAGGGCGCTCACCGCTGCAGAGAGGTCTCCCTGCTCCAGGTAGAGCATCCCAAGATTGTAATGCAAGTCTGCCTCTTCAGGGTGCAGGGTGAGGGCACGCTGGAGCGATTTGATCGCTTGGGCGGGGTTATTCAACCGCGCGTAGCCTTCCGCCAACTTGAGCCAGCCAGATACCTCGTTCGGCAGTTGGGGCATGGCGCGTTCCAACTCAGCGGTCGCCTCACGCCACCGCCCCAGTGAGTGCAGGGCAATCGCATAGTTGTAGCGGAAAGTGGCGTTGTTCGGCTCCAGCTCTACCGCACGCTTGTAGTAGGCAATGGCTCGGCTGGGTAGGCGCATCATCTGGTAGGCATAGCCGAGATTGTTTTGCGTGTTCGCATCGCGCGGATTGAGCTGCGCCGATTTCTCATAGTGGGTCACCGCCTGCTGGTACTGTTTGGTCTTCATATACAGGTTCGCCAAGTTGTAGTGGGCATCGGCGTCGTTCGGCTTGATTTCCAGTACCTTGCGGTAGGCTTGGATCGCTTTTTGGAGATTACCTGTATGGAGGTAGGCGTTGCCCAAGTTGTTCCAGACCTCGGAGTTGCGCGGCGCTAACTGCACCGCGCGCTCCAGCACAGGCACCGCCTCTGGGTAGCGCCCCTCTTTGAGGTACAGATAGCCCAACCAGCTCACGACCGTGACATTGTCCGAGGCGCGCTCGTAGAGGCTCTCAAACATTTCAATCGCTTCTTGGGTCTTCCCTTGATTCGCCAGGCGAACCGCCTCAGCGACCGTCGGTTGAACCTGTGCCCAAGCGAAAGTGACCCACAGTAGACTAATCAGTGCCAACCATCGCATTGTCAAACTCCTCCGTTCGGTGGTTCCGCTATGCCATCGGCGCGGAATGTGCTATTCCCTTTGACGGCTAAAGTATACTCTATGTGCCCCGTTTTACAGGAAAATCTGCCAGTGCCCCGAATAGAGCCACCACGATGAAGGCAACGATGAAGTGGCTTTGGATAGTATGGGCACAGGCGTGGCTAATCACCAGCCATGCGCAAAAACCGCTGGATGACTACTTCCAGCGCCCCGAACCTGCCTACCGTTGGGAAAAGCGCGACCAGAAGAAGATGGACGGCGTAACGGTTCATACCCTGTTTATGGTCTCGCAAACTTGGCAGGGGATTGATTGGGAACATTCGGTTCAGATTTTCTATCCTGACAAGGTGCGGTACCCCCGCTTCGCAGGTCTGCTGAACACCGGCGGTAATCCCAGCGAGCGCAACGAGGCGATGGGCGCCCTCATCGCACGAAGCACAGGAGCACCGTTCGTCATCTTGTACAACATTCCCAAACAGCCTTTGTACGGTGGGCTGGTGGAAGATGCGCTGATTGTCTACACCTGGCGGAAGTTTTTGGAGACGGGTGATACCACCTGGCCCCTCCACTTCCCGATGGCGAAGGCGGTGCTGAAGTGTATGGACACCGTGCAGGCGTTTTTGCGTCAGGAGCGCAAGCCCGTGCCCGAACGCTTTATGGTGGCGGGTGCCTCCAAGCGGGGTTGGACTGCGTGGCTCGTGGGTGCCAGCCAAGACCCTCGCGTGGCGGGCATCGCCCCGATGGTGATTGATGTGCTCAACCTGCCTGCCCAAGTGCCCCACCACCTGGAGTTCTATCGGGGGCGCCCCAGCGAGCAGATTGGCGACTATGTGGCAGGCGGGATGCTCCAACAGCTCAACACTCCCAAAGGGCGCGAACTGGTGGAGCTGGAAGACCCCTACAGCTATCGCGACCGCTACACGATGCCCAAGCTGATTATCAACGGCACGAACGACCGCTACTGGGCACAGGATGCGTTGAACCTCTATTGGGACGGCTTGCCCCAGCCAAAGTGGATTCTCTATGTGCCTAACAGTGGGCACGGTCTGGAAGACCGAGACCGCGTGTATGCGACGATGGGGGCGTTCATTCGCGCCTTAGCGAGCGGGCGCTCGCTCCCTTCGCCCCAGTGGAAAATTGAGGAAACTCCTGAGGGCTTGAGTATCACCGTGGTTGCCCAGCCGAATGCGAAGGAGGCGCGCTTGTGGTTCGCCACCACGCTCAATCACGACTTCCGCGACTCCAAATGGCGCGACCGCCCGATGGAGCGCACGCCCAACGGGTGGCGGGGCTTCTTGGCGCGTCCCCGAAATGGGCACGCCGTCGCCTACGCCGAACTGGTGTACGAACTGGACGGCGAACCCTACACCATCACGACCCAACTCCAGATTATCGGGGCGAAGTAAGGCTGTTTGGGGTGGCATGGACAAGATGTCCATACAACTTGTTGCCGAGGTGGGGCAGACCCCTATGTCTGCCCCGCTTGAAGGTTAGTTATTAGGCTGGATTGTGACCTTGCGAGCGTAGTCCTTACCTTCCTCGTTGCGCTTGCGATGGATGGTCGCGCGGGCAGGTGGCTTAATCTGCTCCACACGGACTGCTTTGCCTTTGAAGGTGAATTCGGTCTCCTCGTCGTAGAAGATGTCGCGGATGTCGCCCGCACGCGTTAGGAGCCGTATGAGTTTACGCTGGCGGTCAATCGCTTGGATGGTCCCGCTGAGGGAGGGCAGAGCGCGTTCGCGCCCGACTTGAGCCTCCTTCTCCGTGTTGCTGACTGACAGGAGCATCGTATCCAAGTTGGCGAGCAAGCGTGGAGCGAGGTACAGCGTCTCCCCGATAGCGAAGTCCTCTATCGTGGCAGGTTTGCCATCGCGTTCCCATCGCGTTTTGGGCGTGAAGCGATAGGCGAACTGGGTATTGTCGGGCAGGTCAATCAGCAAGTAGTTCTCCTCCACGCCCTTCAGCACGCCTTTTACAATCCCACGTCGGACTTTTTCCAGCCATTTCCATGTGGCAGGGTCTGCCATTTCGCGCACAACGGGGCGTACCTGCGTGCCCACACTCATCCGCACCATCACCGTTTCGCCCGCCATCTGACGAAACTGGTCAACAGTCGCAGGGGCTTTGTTGAGCCATAGGCGAGCGCGCTTGTGCAGGGTCGCATTCACATCGGGCTTGCCCGTGCGTTTGAGGATAATCGTGTTCCCTTCGGGGTCAAAAGTATCCAAGCGCGCCTGAAAGATTTCCGTCTCTGCCAGGGCTGTCATCCACAGCAGGCACAGCCCCGCCAAAAAACTTGTTCTCCTTCTGTTCATCACCATCCTCCGAAGGGCGGAATTTGGATATGGGATTAAAGATTCCTGCAAAGGGGCTACCGACCTACGGCGCGTTCGCTGGGTACAATTCGCTATTATGATTCGTAGTGTTGGTGCTGGTGTTGGAACCGCATTGTTCGTGTTGGTGATTTTTGGTTGTCTCACGGCTCAGCGAACCTCACCCCCCCGAAATGTTCCTCAAACCACCCTGAGTACGCCCTCTGCTATGGCGCTCCCCGCAGGCGTGCGTGGGCAAGGGGTGCCCAACTTCTGGGTGCGCCCCGGCTACCGCGTGGACTTGGTGGCAGACAATATAGAAAACCCGCGCTTTATGGAGTTCGACGACAAGGGCAACCTCTACCTCAGCCGCCCTCAGAAGGGGGACATCCTGACCTTGCGCCAGCGGGGTAATCGGTACGAGGTGGTGAATACTTTCGTGAGTGGCTATCCCACCGTGCACGGGATGCACTTTGCCGACGGATGGCTCTGGTTCACTCAGACAGGTGCCATCCACAAGGCGCGGGACACCAACGGCGACGGCAAAGCCGATGAGGTCGTCACGGTCATTCCTGACGGTCAGTTAGCCAAAGGGGGCGGGCACTGGTGGCGCCCGATTTTAGTCACCGACCGCTACATCTACACAGGGATTGGCGATGCGGGCAACATCAACGACGAGACCGAGACCGAACGCCAAAAAATCTGGCGGTTCAACAAAGACGGCACAGGTAAAACCTTATTCAGCTCGGGGGTGCGCAACACCGAGAAGCTCCGCCTGCGTCCCGGTACCGATGAGGTGTGGGGTGTAGACCATGGGAGCGACTGGTTCGGGCGCACCTTAGGCGAAAATCCCGGACGGTTCCAGCCCATCACCGACTACAATCCCCCCGACGAGCTGAACCATTACGAACAGGGCAAGTTCTACGGGCATCCGTTCATCACGGGCAACAAACTCCCGCGAATTGAGTTCCACAATCGTAAAGATATTGTGGAACTCGCCGACAAAACCGAGCCGCCTGCATGGTCGTTTGGCGCGCATTGGGCGGCGAACAGTTTCACCTTCCTCACCAAAGACCACTTTCCCAGACACAAAGGCGATATGTTCGTGGCGTGTCGGGGGTCGTGGAACCGCGTTCAGCCCGATGGGTACCGCGTCGAGCGGGTTCTGTTTGACGAGGTCACGGGACGCCCTTACGGTTCGCTGACGATTGTGAAGACTTTGGAGGGCAATTCGCGGGTTCTGGCGCGTCCGGTGGACTGCGCCGAGGCGCCCGACGGCTCGGTACTGTTCACCTGCGACACCACTCGGCGCATCTATCGTATCTCTTGGAATGGAGGCAAGACGGCGAATGCAAAAGGCGATTAGCTTAGGCTTGATTGTGTGTTTCGTTTTGGGGATTGCGCTTGCAGGACGCCCCGCACCGATTGAGGTGGTGAGCCATTACGAGCGCAAGTGCAGTTCCTGCCACGGCAAAGAGGGCAGTGGCTTTGACCTAAACTTTGAGAAGAAGTACCCTACCAAGAACGACCTACGCGAGATGGTTGCCAGTATGCCTGGCGCAGTCGGGATGGATGACCCCAGCGTTGATGCGATGCTAGCATACATGCGCGCACTGAGCCGGGGCGAGCCGTTTTTGGTGTGGACGCGCCAGGTGGGTCAGCGATTGGAAGGGGAGGTCTCCAGTAACGCTCAGGTATCTGCCACCGTGAAAAAGCAGGCGGTGCGCGTGGAGCGTCCCACTGCGACCACCTGGCGTCTGAACTTACCCAAAAAGGCGCGCCCTTCCGAGGTGGAGCTGACCGTTCGGAAGGGAGGCAAGCAGGTACGCCTTGGGTTGGGTCAGGCGCCCTACACCCACACGCGTTAGGCGGCTAAATCGCTCAGGGCGTTGCGCGCGAGGGTGTTGTCAGGGTCTATCTCCAGCACAGCGAGATACTGCTCACGCGCACTGTCCTCGTCGCCTCTGTCGCGATAGGCAATCGCCAAGTTGAGTCGCGCTTCCACATAGCGCGGGTTAATCTCTATCGCACGCTGGAACTGCTCAATCGCTTCGGTTTCGCGCCCCATCGCCAGCAGTGCCATTCCTAAGTGATTGCGAATGTCGGCGAAGTTGGGGCGGATAGCGAGTGCCTTGCGATACTCGGCAACCGCCTCGCTGAAGATGCCTCGTTTGTAAAGGTCGTCGCCCAGTTGGGCATGGTAGAGGGCGTCTTCCGTCTCGTTGGATGCGAGCGTCTCAAAAAGCGCCACTGCCTGCTCAAATCGTCCTACTCGGTCATGCTCCAGCGCTAGTTCAAAACGGGCGATATCAAAACTGTTGTCCAGCGAAAGTGCGGTTCGGACGCGATCAATACCCTGCTCGCGCTTGCCCGTCTCGTAGAAGAGGATGCCCTCCAATAAGACCGCTTTGGCGAACTTTGGATTGATGGACAGTGCCTGTTGGATATGAGCCGTGGCTTGCTCGTAGTTGCGCAGTTTGCGGTAGGCGGTAGCGATGTGATAATGCAGGTCCGCATAGTGGGGGTGGATTTCCAAAGCACGAAGATAATGCTCCACCGCCAGTTCATATTGCCCTCGGCGCAGTGCCGATTGACCGAGGTGAGCATGGCTCTCTGCTACATAGAAGCGCGCCAGCTTCTGCACCATCAGGTCGCGCGTTTCGGTCAAGGCGCGCTCAAACATCTGAAGCGCCTGCTCAAACTTACCATCGTCAAAACAGCGAATGCCTTCCTCGTATGCCTGGCTCTTACCAACTCCTAAAATGCGTTGAAGAAACGACATGCTTGCCTCCTGCAGGGGATTATCGGAAGTCTGGGGCAGACTCCTTAGGGTATATGTCCCCCCTTGCCCCAATAGCTCAAGTACGAGGGGGCTTGAGAAATCACTGGGCGCGCGGGCGTCTCGCCCGCTCGTGGCTTGGGCATCTTGCCCAAGCTTCACGGGCAGGATGCCCGTGCTACTGTTCGTGGATTGGGCATCCTTGCCCAAGTTGACTTGCGTGGCTTTGGTAACACCGAACTGCGAGCTTCGGTTCCATCCGAACGCCCCACTTGTCACCCTGAGCGCCAGCGAAGGGTCTCTTTCGGGTTTCTTTGAGATTCTTCGCTTCGCTCAGAATGACAGTTCCCCGATTTGTCACCCTGAGCGTCAGCGAAGGGTCTCTGCTTCGGGTTACATAAAGATTCTTCGCTTCGCTCAGAATGACAAGATGGAGCGGTCAGAACCTAACTCCCTTACCAAGCGTAGGCTTCAGGCGCAGGACCGCCCGGGCCTGGAAAGATTTCATCCAGCCGTTTGAGCGCGCTCTCATCCATCTGGATTTCTAAGGCGCGCAGGCTCTGGTCTAACTGCTCTATCGTGCGGGGACCGATAATCGGTGCGGTGACGCCAGGCTGGTGCAGAAGCCAAGCGAGCGCAACATCGGCAGGGCGCTCGCTCAGCTCTTCACAAAACGCCTCGTAGGCTTCAATCTTGCTACGATTGCGCTCCAGAGCCTCTTGCATACGCTCGGAAGCGCGGCGCCCTTCCTGAACTCCCTTCAGGATGCCTCCTAACAATCCGCCCGCTAAGGGACTCCACGGGATGACACCGATACCGTAAGCTCGGCATGCAGGAAGCACTTCCAGCTCAATCATACGGGCGTTGAGGTTGTATAGGCTCTGCTCGGAAACAATCCCGAAAAAGTTGCGTCGGTTTGCGATTTCTTGCCCTTGAGCGATGTGCCAGCCAGCGAAGTTGCTCGTGCCCACATAGAGGATTTTGCCCTCTTGATAGAGCTGTTCCATCGCCTGCCAGATTTCGTCCCACGGGCACTCGCGGTCGACATGGTGCATCTGATACAGGTCAATCCAGTCGGTTTTCATACGGCGTAAGCTGTCTTCGCAGGCGCGCTTGATATGGCGTGCCGAGAGGCGCGATTCGTTTGGCCAGTCGTCCATCACGCCGTACACTTTGGTGGCAATCACCACCTTCTCGCGTCGCCCACCGCCTTGCGCGAACCAGCGCCCGATAATCTGCTCCGTCCAACCTTCGCCCTTGCGCCAACCATACACATTCGCCGTATCGAAGAAGTTGATCCCCAACTCCAGCGCTCGGTCCATAATGCGGAACGAGTCTTCCTCGCTGGTGACGGGACCGAAGTTCATCGTGCCCAAGCACAATCGGCTCACTAATAGCCCAGAGCGACCTAAGTGCGCATAGTGCACTGCCATACACCTCCAAGAGTCTATTCGCCTTGAAAGGCTTCATTCCTTGTGGGTGCTGACTATGAGGAGGGGCAGTAGGAGTTTGTAGCGTGCCGTTGAACTGGAAGTGTGGGACAGTAATCCTGATAACCAACGAAGGAGGCAAAAACGATGGGGTTTCCATACAGAGACGCTGAGCAGGCACGAGCGTTTGTGCTGGAGTTTATCAACCGCTTGCGTGATGTGGATGTGATACGCGAAGGGTGGCAGAAACTGGATATGCTGATCGCTATCCACATCAAGCAACCCGATGTTGACTTCTGGATTGACACGCGCGGGGGCAAACTGGAGATGTACGACACCAAACCCGAAGGCGAGGAAGAAGCGGCGCTGACCTTGACCGCCGACCTGTTCCACAAACTCTACACTGGGCAAGAGAACGCGATGATGGCGTTCACCCAGCGCAAAATCCAGCCCAAAGGACGCGTGAGCGGGATTATGCAACTGACCAGCACGATGCCCCAAGCGGTGGCGGTCTACCGCGCCTATCTCCAAGAGAAAGGCTTGGGAGGCTGACGATGCGCATCGTCAATATTGACCTGCGCCTGCTGGAGTATCCGCTGGAGACGCCCTTTTTCCCCTCGTGGCTTCCTGGATACCCTCAGACAGCGCACCGTGTCCACCTGCTCACGCTGGAGACCGACGAGGGCATCAAGGGCTACGCCGCGGGCGTAGCGTTCAGTCGGGAGGGGCAGGGGCTACAGCAACTGCTCTTGCCCTTCCTCTTTGGGCGCGACCCGATGCAGGTGGAGCAGGTCATCCAGATAGCCCGCTCCGCCACCTTCTTAGGCATGCGCCTGTGGTGGATCGAGATGGCGTTTTGGGACATTATCGGTAAGGCGTTGGGGCAACCTGTCCATCGCCTGCTGGGAGGCTACCAAGAGCGCATAAAGGTCTATGCCAGCACGGGCGAACTGCGCTCGGTGGACGAGCGCCTGGAGTATATCGCCCAAATCCGTGCGATGGGCATCCGCGCCGTCAAAATTCGGTTCCACAGTATGGACTGGCGCGACGACCTGAAAGTGGTGGAGGCGGTGCGCAAGCTGTACCCCGATATGACGATTATGGTGGACGCCAACATGGGCTGGCGCGTTGCTGGGATGGGTGAGGCGCCCCAGTGGGATGGGCCGACCGCACTACAGGTAGCGCGTGCGCTCGCCGAGTACGAGGTGCGCTGGTTGGAAGAGCCTCTGGATAAGCACGACTACGAGGGCTACCGACGCCTGCGCGAGAACGCGCCCATCCCGATTGCCAGCGGAGAGATGAACCAAGACCTGCACGAGTTCCGTGAGTACCTCGTGCGCGATGCGCTCGATGTGCTTCAGCCTGATGTGTGCCTCTCGGGGGGCATTCTGATGGTGAAGAAGATAGCGGGCATGGCGGAGGCGTTCAACAAGCAGATTGCACCCCATACTTGGACCAGCGGGCTTGGCTTAGCGGCGAACCTGCAGGTGATGGGCGCTTGCCCCAACTGCGAATGGGCGGAGTTTCCTTACGAACCGCCCGGCTGGGACCTCAAGGCGCGCGACTTCTTCCTCGCCGAGCCAATCCGACCCGACGAGGACGGCTATATCACCATCCCCAGCCATCCGGGACTGGGCGTGGTGGTGGATGAGGACGCTGTCAAACACTACACGGTCTCCGATTAGCGGGGTATACTCGTGTTGGGGTGAGCACAATGGCGACGACCACCAAGCCACGCAAAACGCGCAAAAAAGAGGAACCCGAAGAGCCTGCAGTAGCGTATGTGCCGACCTGCCTGACCGAGGACGACCTTATCTTTGATGAGGATGAGCCGTTGGAGAGCGACTGGCACTACACGCAAATCGGGCTTCTGAAGGAAGTGATTGCCCAACACTTCAAGGGGCGCACCGACTACTTCTGTGGGGGCAATATGTTCATCTACTTCACAGAAGAGCAGGCTTATGCCGTCCACCAGAATCGCCCCACCTACAAGGGACCTGACCTGTTCCTGGTGAAGGGAGTGGACGGCACGAAGCGGCGTAAGGGCTGGGTGCTGTGGCTGGAAGGGGGACGCTATCCCGACCTCATCTTTGAACTGATTTCACCCTCCATCGCACGCAAAGACCGTGAAGATAACCTACAACTGTACGCTCAACTGTTCCGTACGCCCGAATATTTCTGGTACGACCCGGATAAGGACGAGCTCAAGGGCTTCCGATTGAAAGAGGGAGTTTACGAGCCGATTGAGCCGAACGAGCAGGGCTGGCTATGGAGTAGGCAATTAGGCGCGTATGTGGGCGTGTGGGACGGAATGTACTACAATCGCCCCTACCGCTGGGTGCGCCTGTATCGTGAGGATGGGACTATCGTGCCCACCGTCGCTGAGGAAGCCGAGCAAGAGCGTCTGCGCGCCGAGCAGGAACGCCAGCGTGCCGAACGGTTAGCCCAACGCCTGCGCGAACTGGGGATTGACCCAGAAACCCTGAGCGAGTGAGGTGTACCCCCCCCCGCCGTGAGGTTCCCCCGCAAGCGAGGGGAACCGATTTTACCCCCCTGCATTAGGGGGGTTAGGGAACTGGTAGGGCGCATTCGCTAAGTTCAGGTTTCCAGTACACTTGCCCACTTTTAGACGCAAGCAGGTAGTCCTGAGCCGTGAGCGTCACTTCCACCCGAACGCCCTAACCTATCACCCTGAGCATCAGCGAAGGGGCTGTGCTGAGGGTTTCGGCGAGATTCTTCGCTTCGCTTAGAATGACAAGAGTGAGTATCCGAATGAAAATCCTGTTTCACGAGATGGTGAGCCGTTGGATAGTCCGAGACGCCCACCCTGTCACCCTGAGCGTCAGCGAAGGGTCTTTGCTTTGGGTTTCTTGGAGATTCTTCGCTTCGCTCAGAATGACAACCCCCATCCAGTCACCCTGAGCGTAGCGAAGGGTCTATTCTCGGGTTCGTTGAGACTCTTCGCTACGCTCAGAATGACAAGAGAGGGGGGCGTCAGAATGACAATCCCCACCCTGCACCCTGAGCGTCAGCGAAGGGTCTTGTACTCTGAGCCGAAGGCGAAGAGCCTCGCTACGCTCAGAATGGCAGAAGGGGGGCGTGAGAACTAACGCAGGGAGAGATGGTGCTGAGGGTGTTCGAAAAATTGCTGGGAGGTCGGGTTTCCTACCCGGGTCGCCTTTCGTGGCTTGGGCATCTTGCGCAAGGTCAATGCAAAGGTTCAGGCTTCTGTGTACCCCTTTGGCTCACGGGCAAGATGCCCGTGCTACTTTTCAAACACCCCCTGTAGCAGTTGATTTATACCTGTTTCTTCGTGACTCGCGCTAAGTAGAACACCTCTGCCAGCCCCGCCAACTGAAAGGCGATAGTGCCGACGGCTAACCCAGCGAGCGCGCCAGCGTTGGGGAATCGGCTCCCAATGAGCACTCCCACCACCAACGCCAGCGCGTTCACGCCCAAGTTGAGCGCCATTCCCTTTGAGACTGCGGGCGTGCGCCGTGCGGAAATCAAAATCCCCCGCAGATAGGAACTGAACGCCGTAATCGCTGGCAAGGCGAGACACATCCACAAACCCGCACGCACCGGCGCCCGCAGTGCCTCATCCAGCGCCAACACCTGCCCCATAAACCATCCTTCAAACGGGGTGATTAGTGCCAACACAAGCGCCCCCGTTGTGCCCCAAGCCACCCTTCGTACGAACCGTCTCAGCGCGTGCGCCTGCGAGAGTTGCGACAGCACCGCAATCGTCGCCTCCTGCAGGGCTAAGCCCCAACTGCGCAGGAGGAGCAAAGTACCGAACACCACCGACCACGAGGCGAGCGCAATTTCGGGTTGGGGCAGGCGCGCCAGCGCTCCCGCCGTCATCGGTTGGACGACCAGCGTGAGCAAGCTCGTGCCCGCCAACGGCAGATGGAACCGCCATATGGCGCGCTGGGTTGGCACCGGCTCGGTGTCGTGGTGCGGTAGCACACGCTCCCGCAAGATGGGCAACACGAACAGCGTGGTCACTATTGCCTCAACAATCACGCCCGCCATCACCATCCACGCGCCCACAGTCGCGCCGGGCAGTTCGCCCGCTCTGAGCAGTCCGATCCCCACCGTCAGGATGCTCACCAGCCGTATCGCTGTGCCCCACGAGACAAAGCGCGCCCCGCCGTAGCGCATCAGCACACCTTGCAGGAACCGTCGCCACCCAATCGCAGCGGTCCAGAGGAGCATCACCTGCATCGCGCCTCGCCCTGCTTCGGCAACTGGCTCGGGAAGTCCGAGCAGATAGTTTGCGATGAGGTCATAAATCGGAGTGAACGCCACCAGCGCGGTGAGGAGGGTCAGCCCCCCTATCAGCCCCAGCACGAAGCGCATCAGCGCAAAAAAAGACTCGCGTCCCTTAACAAGGGCAATAGCGGTTGCCAGAAGCATAATCACGGGGCTTTCAATCAACAGCGATAGCCCCAGCGCCACGCCAAAGCCCGCAATCTGGACTGCCGATTCGGGGAACCGAGAGAGAATGGCGTTCGTGCTGGGCGCCTCCGCCATCATCAATGTGAAACTCAACGCCAACGGAAACCAAACCCAAAACAGGGAACGCGTTTCAACGCTCGCTTTCATAGACGCCCGAATCATACCTCGCACGGCGGTCGCAATAACCCCGCAAAATTGCGGGCATCTCTACCTTCAAAAACGGATTATAATAGCCCAGCGATGAACACACGAATCTGGAGCATTCTGCTCATCGGGTTTGCGAGCGGGCTGAACCTCCCGGCATTCGCTCAGCCTCAGTACTCACTGCGGTTCTTTGGAAACGGAGTGGACGATATCGACCGCGTCAAAATCCGTATCGACGACCCCACGAACAACCTGCCTGGACCGCCCGCCGACATCGGTGCGACCGACTTCACCATCGAGTTCTGGGTGCGTGGATACCTCGCTGAGAACGGCTCGCCCACTGTCACCTGTGGCGCCAACGAAGACTGGATTTTGGGCAACATCGTGTTCGACCGCGACCGCTTCTCGCAGGGGCGCAAGTTCGGCATCTCGATAGCGAACGGGCGCGTCGTGTTCGGCGTGACGAACGGCTCGCTCCAAGCGCGCACGATTTGTGGCGCGACGAATGTGCTGGACGGTCAGTGGCATCATATCGCTGTCCAGCGACGACGCTCCGACGGGTGGATGTGGCTCTATGTGGATGGGCAACTGCAGGGGCAAGCCGACGGTCCCGATGGCGACATCTCTTACCCCGATAACGGCGTGCCCTGTTCCTATTGTTGTAATGGTGGCCCGTGCGACTTCAGCGACCCCTTCATCGTGCTGGGCGCCGAGAAGCACGACTACGACCGCAACACCTACCCTTCGTTCAGTGGGTGGCTGGATGAGGTACGGCTCTCCACGAACCTGCGCTACAACGCCAACTTCACGCCTCCCAGCAGTCCCTTCACGCCCGACGCCCAGACCGCGGCGCTCTATCATCTGGACGAGGGGAGTGGCGACGATGTGCTGGACAGTTCGGGCGCGTCGGGCGGTCCCAGCCACGGTGTGCGTCGGTTCGGGGGCAACCCTGCGGGTCCGCTCTGGTCGGTGCAAAGCCCGTTCCGCCGTTCGGGGGATGTGGACGGCGACGGGTGTGTGGACGATGCCGACCTCCTGCAGGTGCTGTTCGCTTTCGGCGCTAATGGCACCGACTTGGAGACCGATGTGAGCAACGATGGGATTGTGGACGACGCCGACCTGCTGATTGTGTTGTTCAACTTCGGGAGCGGTTGCTGAAGCTGAAAATTGGGAAGCCACTATCCCCTCAGTGGCTTCCCTTTCCTCCTGCGTGCGGATCGGCGTGCTTTTCGGAATGGGCTTTCTGGGAGTGTTTTACTCCCTCAGCCGCTTTCTCCTCGTGAGCATGTTCTTTTTCGCCGTGTACCTCATGACCGTGCGCCTCTTTGGGCGCGCCGGGCTTTTCGGGTTTCGCCTCGGCGAAGGCAATCTCCTCAGGGAGCTTGAGCCACTCAATGGTGCCCTCGCTGAGGTGGTACACGCCCCCTGCAATCTCCAGCTTGCCCTTCTTCATCTGCGTCTGGATGATTTCACTGCGCTTGTAGAGGTTGAGCAAAGTAAGGCGCACATTCTCGGCAATCACGCGCTCCACCAGTGCTTTGTCTTTGAGGTGGGGACGGGTCGCTTTCACCTTGCGTAGGGCAGGCTCAATACCCTGCATCAACTTCGGCAGATGCCCTTCCAACGGCTTGCCCGCCACACACGCTTTCACAGCGCCGCAATCGGAGTGCCCCAACACCACCAGCAGAGGCACCTTCAGGTGGGCAACAGCATACTCTATGGACGCAATCTGATAATCGTCCACCACATTCCCGGCGCATCGCACCACGAACAGGTCGCCCAGCCCTTGATCAAACAGGATTTCGGGGGGCACGCGCGAGTCGGCGCAGGCAACCACGATTGCCATCGGTGATTGCCCCTCGTAAGCGAGCTTTTGGCGCGTTTCGGGGTCTTGGCGCGGGTGGGTCAGCTTGCCCTTGACGAAATGCTCATTTCCCTTTTGAAGTTTACCCAAAGACGTTTTGGGAGGCGGTTCGCCCGTGGGCGCCAGCATCCGCCCCACGCCGACTCCAATCCCTGCGCCTACAACGCTTACCACAAGCACCTTGATTAGCGCTTTCATCGTCACCGAGATTGTTCCACAATTGCGGGTAGAATCGGCACGATGAACGCTCTGGTTGGAGTCATCATGGGTTCGCGCTCGGACTGGCAGACGCTTCAACATGCGGTGGAGACGCTGGAGGCGTTGGGAGTGCCCTACGAGGTGCGGGTGGTGTCGGCACATCGCACGCCCGATTTGCTGTTTGAGTATGCCAGCACCGCCGAAGCGCGCGGGCTGGAGGTGATTATCGCAGGCGCAGGGGGCGCTGCGCATCTACCTGGCATGACCGCCTCCAAAACCACCTTGCCCGTGCTCGGAGTGCCTGTCGAATCGCATGCGCTGAAAGGCTTCGATTCGCTTCTTTCGATTGTGCAGATGCCTGCGGGCATCCCAGTGGGCACGTTGGCTATCGGCAAGGCAGGCGCCATCAACGCCGCGCTGTTGGCGACCGCCATCTTGGCGAATAAGTACCCTCAGTACCGCGAGGCTCTACGAGCCTATCGCGAGCGACAGACCCAAGTGGTGTTGGAACACCCCGACCCACGCGAGGACTAATATGCGCACCGTCGGTATTCTGGGAGGCGGTCAGCTGGGCAGGATGCTGGCGCTGGCGGGCTACCCGCTTGAGATACGCTGTCGGCTGTGGGACCCTGCAAGCGATGCCTGCGCAGGTCAGGTCGCACCACTGCTCAGCGTACCTTACACAGACCCCGATGCGCGCCAACAGTTCATAGACGGCTTGGAATGCGTCACCTACGAGTTTGAGAATGTTGACTTAGAATTGGTTCAGGCGCTTGCCCAGCATCTGCCTGTGCATCCCACGCCAGAGGCTTTGCGCCTGTTCCAAGACCGCCTGATAGAGAAGCAGACCTTGCGCGCCTATGGCGTGCCGCCCCCCGCATTCGCAGAGGTAGACCCCCACCGCCCTGAGCGCGCTCTGGAGGTGGTGGGATTGCCCGCCGTGCTGAAGACCCGACGCTTCGGCTACGACGGCAAGGGACAAGCGGTGGTGCGAACCGCTGAGGAGCTGGAGCAGGCGGTTCAGCGGTTCGGAACACAACCCTTGATATTAGAAGCGTTCATTCCTTTCGATCGCGAGGTGTCCACCATAGGGGTGCGAAGTCGTTCCGGCGAGTTTGTCGGCTATCCGCTGATAGAAAATTGGCACGACAAGGGAATTTTGCGCCTGTCGCTGGCGGGGGACGAACAGCCCCCCCCAGCCCCCCTCTCCGCAAGCACCCTGACTTGTCATTCCGAGCGAAGCGAGGAATCTCAGAAGAACCTCACCCCCCCGTCCCCCCTCTCCGCAAGCACCCTGACTTGTCATTCCGAGCGAAGCGAGGAATCTCAGAAGAACCTCACCCCCCCGTCCCCCCTCTCCGCAAGCAGAGAGGGGGGAGAGCCCTATTCCCCCTCTCCGTTTACGGAGAGGGGGCAAGGGGGTGAGGTTATTGGTTCGGTCGCTCTCACCTCGATGCGCCAACTCATGGAGGCGTTGGACTATGTGGGCGTGATGACAATTGAGTGGTTCCAAGTGGGCAGCCAACTGCTGGCGAACGAGGTCGCACCCCGCGTGCATAACAGCGGGCATTGGACCATCGAGGGCGCCGAGACCAGCCAGTTCGAAAACCACCTGCGCGCTGTGCTGGGCTTGCCCTTAGGAGCGACCACGCCACGAGGCTACTCAGCCATGGTCAACCTGATTGGCGCAATCCCACCCGCCGAACGAGTCCTGCAAATCCCTCACGCGCATCTGCACCTCTACGGTAAGGAACCCCGTCCTGGACGCAAAGTTGGGCACATTACCCTGCGCGCCGACACACCCGACGAGCGCAACGCACGCCTTGTGGAACTGCTCTCAGTTCTGCGTGAGGTACTCGCTCCACTCGCTGGGGTCGAAGCGTTTGATGTGTGTCTCCGTCGGATTGTGGGTGAGAATGGTGTGTAGCAGGCGCAGGCGCTCGGTCGTATCTTGAAGTTCCAACAGGTACTGCTTGAACTCGGCGTTCGATTGAAGCGTGCCCGCCACCGCGAACGAGAGCGCAACGGGGTCTTCGGGAAGCGTGATGTCGTTCACCGTGATGCCCAGTGGGGTCAGTGCCGTCTGTAGGAATGTTATAAACAGCTCGGACACCTCACGCGCCAGCCGCTCCTGGTCGTCCCAGTTCAGCGGTGGGTGGTCGCGCCAAGAGACGACCTCTGCCTGCAGATAGGGCGTCTCGTCACGGATGAGCCTTTGAATGTGGAAACGCTCCTCGCCGAGGGCAATCAGATGGAATCGCCCGTCGGAAAGGCGCCTGAGCCGACCGATGCGCGCCAGTGTGCCCACCTCAAACGGTTCCGCATCGCCCCCCACCTCGCGCCCTTCACGAATCAGCACGATGCCGAACGGCGAGTCGGTCTCCAGACAGTACAGCACCATCTCGCGGTAGCGTGGCTCAAAGATGTGGAGCGGGAGCATCGTGTGTGGGAACAGCACCGTCTCCAGCGGGAACAACGGTATGACCTGCGCGCGTTCGTTCAATATACCACCTAGCTGTACTATACCCGATAATTAGGCTTTCGCTCGTGCAGAGAATGGTCAGGGTGTTCAAGGGATGGTTTCTATCCCCCCTCTCTGTTTAGAGGGTGCGTCATGGAATACCCAACAACACCGCCCTAAACAGCAGGAAAAGCCATACCCCCAACCAAACAAACCCCCTATGAAAAACAAAAGCCGAACCCGAAAACAACCCGCCTACCGACACACACAGCCACTGCAACAGCACCCCCACTGGTAATCCATCACCCAAGAACGACTCCCCCACGACCACCCCGTACGCCAACTCAAAGCGCTCATCCCCCAACTCGACCTGACCCCCGTCCACGCCCTCTACGCCCGACAAGGCGGGTTCCCCTATCCGCCCCACTTGATGCTCGGCTTGCTCCTGCACGGTCTGATGGACGGCGTGCGCTCCTCACGCCAACTCCAGCAACACTGCCAGTACGACCTGCGCTACATCTGCCTGATGGGATGTTGGCAGGGTGTGTTGGGTAGTGGTTTTGGGGTGCGTCGTGAGGTTTCCATGACACACCCTCTTAGGGGGAGGGTTAGGGAGAGGTTGTTTCAATGACGCACCCTCTACTCGCCCATAGCGTCGGCAGAGAGGGGTTGGGGGGGAGGGCTTCAGAGATTCTTCGCTTCGCTCAGAATGACAGCCCTCCACTCGTCACCCTGAGCGAAGCGAAGGGTCTGTGCTGGGGGTTCTTGGAGATTCTTCGCTCCGCTCAGAATGACAAAAGGGGATGTCAGGTCGATCCCCACACAACACCTGTGGTAGAAGCACAACCCCACCCTCACAGGTATACTTCTGTATAACCATGACCCTCACGATGTTGGTGTTTGTGGTGTTGATGATTGTCATGGGCGGTGCGATTGCCTACGCAGGGGACTGGCTGGGTCGCAAGGTGGGTAAACAGCGCCTGAGCCTCTTTGGCATTCGCCCGCGCCACACGGCGACCCTCATCACCGCCATCACGGGGAGCCTCATCGTCGCCCTCACCGCACTGGGTCTGACCGTGATCGATGAGTCGTTCCGCGTCTGGATTACACGCGGGAACCTCATCCTCAGTGAACTGCGCCAGAACGAAGCGCGCCTCAAAGAAATCCAAATGCGGAACGAGGAGCTGACCGCCTCACGCAAGGCGCTGGAGACGGACTTGAAGGCGACACGCGAGGCGCTGGGCGCCATCCAACAGGAATACGAGGTGCGCCTGAAACAGGTCCGCCAACTGGAACAGCAGGTCGCTGAGCGTTCTCAACAGTTGGCTCAGACCCGTGCCCAAATCGGCACCCTTGAGCGTCAGCTGAAGAGCCTGCGCGCTGTGCGCACCGAATTAGAACGCCAAATCGCCTCCTTGCGCCAAGACATCAGTGCGCTGGAGCGTCTTCAAGCGCTCATCCGCAAACAGAACGATGAGTTCGCCGATGAGAACACGCAACTCGCCTCCGAAAACGCCAAACTGGAGCGCCAGAACACCCAACTCGCTGCGGACAATCGGCAACTGGCAGAGCGCAATCAAGCCCTCGGTGAGGAGAACCGCCTGATTGAAGAGCAGAACCGTATCCTGCTGGACAACGCCACCGAATACCGTCGCCAGCTGAGCCAGTTGGAAACCTCTATGCAGGAGCTGGTTCAGCTGGCGAATATTCGCTTGAAGACCATCAGCGTTCAGGTCGGGGAGGAACTGGCGCGCCTAAGCCTGCCCCCACGACTGAGCGAAGTGCGCGTGCGCCAAGCGTTGCAAGACCTGCTCAACTTAGCCGATGAGAACGCCAAAGCACGCGGGGCAAGCGCCTCGTCGGGCACGCGAACCGTGTTCATCCCCGAAAAGCAGGTACGGCTCGTCAGCGGGGAACAGGTCGCTGTGGATGAGGGCGAAAGCTTGGAGACCATCCTCAACATCATCCGAAACTCCAGCGACGGCGTCGTGCTGGTGGTTCGGGCGTTGACCAACACGGCGGTCGGGGAACCCGTGCCAGTGGAAATCCAGCTCTACCGCAACCGCAAAATCTTCAGCGCAGGCGAAGAGATTGCCCGCACCCGACTGGACTGTCGCGCCACAAGCAATGTGCTGGGGCAGGTGCTGGAATTTCTGCAGACCACCGTGCGCACGCATGCGATTGAAGCGGGCATGGTTCCCCGCCAAGAGCGGGCAGGGGCAATCCCCACCGTTGGGGAGACCGACACCCAAACGCTCTCCCGACTGTTGGAAGAGGCGCGCCAGTGCCGTTCCCACACGGTGTTGTTGGTCGTGCGTGCCGAGCGCAACACTTATGCGGGCGACACGCTCCAACTCAAGTTTGAACTCAGCCCAGCAGGACGCGACTGACCGACCCCGAATCTTCGCTCGTATGGAACGCTTGCTCGGCGCCCACATGTCCGTTTCAGGTGGATTTCACAAGGCGCTTTATGAAGGTGTCAAAATCGGCTGTACTGCTGTTCAAATCTTCACCGCCAGTCCTCGCCAGTGGCGTCCCACAACGGTTTCTGAAAAGGACGCACAGACCTTTGAGAAAGCGAAGCAGGAGACCCACATCCAGAGGGTGGTCTCTCACGCAGCGTACCTGATCAACCTCGCGTCGCCGGACGAAGAAGTCCGAAAGAAATCGTACGAGGCGTATCATGCCGAACTGGTACGCTGTGCCCAGTTGGGCATTCCCTACGCCGTGCTTCATATGGGTTCACACCCCGATTTTGAGGCGGGGATGGCGTTGCTGATCGAGAACCTGCGCCAACTCCTGCACGAGATGCCTGACGGTGTGGCGATTGCGATGGAGACGATGGCAGGACAGGGCACGGCGCTTTGTTATCGGTTTGAGCACCTGGCGCACATTTTGGAGGCACTGCCCGACGAACGGCTCGTCATCTGCGCCGACTCGTGCCATTTGTTTGCAGCGGGATACGACCTGCGCACGCCCGAAACTTACGAGGCGGTCTGGCAAGAGTTTGACCGCCTCATCGGGCTGGAACGGCTCAAAGTGTGGCACCTCAACGATTCGCGCAAACCGCTCGGCTCGCGCGTAGACCGCCACGAGCATATTGCCGAAGGTGAACTGGGCGAGAGTGCCTTTCGGTTAATTATGAACGACCCCCGCTTCGCATCGCTCCCAATGATAATAGAAACCCCTGACGAAGAGCGCTTCGCCGAGGATTTGGCTAAGTTGCGAGGGTACCTGCAGAACTAAGGTTTAGCTCCCGCGCGGCGAGATGACCACATAGCGGTTCGGCTCTTCGCCCTCGCTGTAGGTGTAGATCTCAGGGTCGTCGCGCAGAGTCTGATGCACGATACGGCGTTCGTGGGGTGGCATCGGGGGCAGGAGTGCCTCCTCCCCGCGTCGCTTGACCTCGTTGGCAATCGCAATCACCTGATTGCGTAGTCGCTCGGTGCGTCGGCGTCGCCAGCCCGCACCATCCAGCACAACACGCACATGGGGGTCAATCACTTTCGGAACCAGCGTGTTGAACAGGTACTGGAGCTTTTCCAACACCTCTCCGTTTTTGCCCACCAGCAGGCGCGCATCACGCCCGACCAGCTCTACCTCCACATAGCGCGAGTGGCTCCCCCTTAGGACTGCCTGCACATGGAGCGGGATTTTCTTCACGAGGCGGTCTATGTAGTCAGCGACTTTTCGGGTAGTGTCGGGCGCCAGTACATACGGTTGACCTGTCTCTTCCACTAAGGTGGCACGCACGCGCACAGGGCTATTCTCATCCAGCACTTCAAAGGCTAACTGCGCCATCGATTCGGCGCCCAGCATCTGCATAGCGTTGTACTTCGCCTCTTCCAGTGTATTTCCAGTGGCTTCAATCGATGTCATTCAGGACTCCCTCCTTCTCTATTTTTTCTTTGATCGCTTTTTGGGGGGCTGGTACACCCGCTTCGGCTGGGCTTTGCCGTTGGTCTCCACCTCAGCCGTGTTGTCTACAGGAACCAGCTCGGGAGCGGGCTTGCTCATGTACCACTTGTAGTG
>Ga0116210_1000642_pt1 | contig 32955 bp, 24 predicted proteins | sample TshhotsprinmetaG_FD_94483 | JGI IMG/M metagenome (GOLD analysis project Ga0116210, IMG submission 94483) | Hot spring microbial communities from South Africa to study Microbial Dark Matter (Phase II) - Tshipise hot spring metaG | ecosystem: Environmental > Aquatic > Thermal springs > Hot... | reverse complement strand
TTCACCACCGTGTTCATCGGCATTGAAACGCCCGACTCGGAGAGCCTGGCGGAGGCCAATAAGCGCCAGAATACTCGCCGCGACCTGGCCGCCGACATCCGGCGCATTCAGCGGGCCGGTCTCCAGGTTCAGGGGGGGTTCATCATCGGCTTCGACAACGATACGCCGTCAATCTTCCAGCGGCAGATCGATTTTATCCAGAAGACCGGCGTGGTGACGGCGATGGTCGGCCTGCTCAATGCACTGCCGGGCACGCGCCTCTACGAGCGCCTGCGCCAGGAAGGTCGCCTGCTGACCCAGACCACCGGCGATAATTCCGACGGCACTACCAATATTGTGCCGATGATGGATCCGGAAGTGCTGCGCAACGGCTACCGCACGGTGGTGCGGCACATCTATTCTCCCCGGCCCTATTACGAGCGCGTGAAGACGTTCCTGCGCGAATATGGCCAGCCCGTTAGCAAGGTGCCCCTGGATCGCGAGCACCTGATGGCTTTCTTCCGCGCCGCCTGGCAACTGGGCATGCTCGGCGCCGAGCGTGTCGAGTACTGGCGCCTGCTGCTCTGGACAGCACTGCGCCGGCCGCGTCTGGTGCCGATGGCGGTCACGCTGGCGATCTACGGCTATCACTTCCGCACCGTTAGCCAGTTGAATGTCAGGTAGACGCGCCGTCGCGCACCGGTACGTCTTCCCCTCTCGCGCTCAACGGCGGAGCCAGCGCGCGCGCCGCTTCGCGCCGCGCGCCCGCCTGCGCGCGCGCGAGGAGCCACAGACCCGCCGCGATGCTTCCGAGGGCTACGCTGCCCCAGGCTGCCATAATGCCCCGGATGCTCGATGGTGGCAGGGTGGAGAGGGGTAGATAGGCCCACCAGAAATCCCAGACCGGGATGCGCCAGTCGCTCAAGTGCCAGCGCAACACGCCGGGGTGCAACGGCACCGGGTCGAGCGGCAGCCGGTCACCGACCAGCGGGAGATGTTGCTTGCCTGCGCGCGCCTCGATCCCGCTTACGTACACTCCCAGATCTTCATCACGGGGGATGCCTGCGCTGGTGGGTCGCCATGTCGGTGATACCAGGCGTACCTCGGTCGTCGCGGGCGGCAGGGGGATGCGGTAGATGCGCCCCGGGCAGGGCGTGTCCGCTATTGTGACCTCACCCACAACCAGTGTCAACGGCGGTGGCCCGGTGGCAACCAGACACGACGAGACGGACACACTGAGCGTCACAGGCGCATCCGCCGCTCGCACACGGATCCAGGCATTGCCGGTGGTCCAGCGTGGGAACTGCGCTTCGCCTGTGCCTTCGCTGGGCGCAAAGCCCCGGAGCAGCACCACCCGCCCCGGCGCCAGGTGGCGCTCGTAGAGGCGCGTAAAACCCTCGCCGAGCGCCCCGAGATGCGCAAAGACCTGCGCAGGTGGCAGCCGTGCCCCGAACCACTGGTTCATGTTTACCGCCAGTGCTCCGGCCTGCACCGCCAGGGTAACGACGGCCAGGATGGCGGTCAGGAAGGAGAACCAGCGAGCCCGGGCCACGGGGAGGCTCCAGAGGGCCACAAGCGGCAGGCAGAGCAGCGGCAGAATCGCCGTGAGGAAGCGCGGCCCCCATGCTCCGCCACCGTCCCAGGCGTGCCAGGAAGCGTGGAAAAGCACCTGGGTGAGCGCCAGCGCCGCGCACACAAGGGCAACTGGCCGGTCGCGGCGCCAGAGGGCGGCCAGGGCGGGCAGGGCGAGGAGCAGCAGCGGGTTGCTCCAGATCAGGCCACGGTGCAACCCCCACACCTGACCGCTAAAACCTTCCCAGAACGGGGTAATGAAGCCGGATCGGCCTTCGTCGCCGTAGCCCGTGCGCAGCGGGCTACCGAACAAGACGGTGTGGTAGAGCGCCAGAGATGCCAGCGGTAGCGCGACCCCCAGCCCCCACGCCAGCGTGAGGGGCCAGAACCGACGGGCACGATAGGCCGACCATAGCGCGTACAAACCGATAATGGGCAACCCGATTCCGGCCTGGATCTTCACCGTGGGCGCGAGGCCGGCCAGCAATCCCGACACGATGAAGGCGCGCGCCGATGGAGGCGCGCCATCGGGTCGCCAGATGGCTACCACTGCGCCCAGCCAGAGCAGGGCCTGGAGCGGCTCGGCAAAGAACGTCTGGGTATACGGCCAGGCCATCGTCCCCAGGCCAAAGATCAGCGCTGCCGCCAGCGCCGGCCCGTGTCTGGCAATGCGTCGCCCGGCCTGGTAGATCAGCGCGGCGGTGAGGGCCGTCACCAGCGGGTTGAACCAGAACGTGATCGCGCCGCGGAGCCACGCGCGTCCCTCTGCCGGAACAACCTGGCTGACCAGCGTGCCAAGCCAGTAGAGCGGTAACGCCGCGATTGACTGTCCGGGGCCATACCTGCTGTACAGCGACACCTCGCCGGTGTCAGGGTCGTGAAATACGAACCCGCCCCGGGTGCCGATGGCCTCGGTGAGCGCGTACATCTGGACTTCGTCAATCGCGTAAAAGTGGCCACTCGCGGTTAGCAGGTAGATGCCCCAGAGCAAGAGGATAATGCCTGGCGCGGCGCGGGTTCGAGAGTTATCCATGGGTGGCAACATCCGGGTTGGCGCTATCCACTGCGCCGCTGGCCTGCTGTCGGGCCTGACCGGCGCTCATCGAGCGCCCGGGCGCGTATCGGCGGATAGCATGTACCGCGGTATTGTAGCGTACTTCCAGGAACCCGGCGTGCTATAATCAGCGTATGCAGCGCGGTTTCCGTCAACCCGTAGTTGCCTGGAAGGTGGAAGGCTGAGATGCCCGAAGCCGCAGCCACGCCGTCCCCCGCTCCCCTGCTCTTCGGGCGCTACCGCGTCTCTGAGCATCGTGGCGATACGCGCCTCGCTTCGGTCTACACGGCGGTTGATGAGCGTCTGCAACGTCGCGTGCTGATCCATCTGCTGCGGAAGGACCTGGTCGGCCAGGCGCAGCCCCATGCGCGCTTCGTCGCGCAGATCGGGCAAATGGCCCGGCGCTCGCACCCGGCCCTGCTCGATGTCTACGACAGCGGCGAGGCGAGCGGGCGGCCGTTCATGGTCACCGAGTTTGTCTCCGGTCGCCCGCTGCGTGGCCCGGGCGTGCTGACGCCGGAACAGGCGCTGCTCTACCTGCGCCAGGTAACCGGCGCCGTGGCCCTCTGCCAGTCCCGGCGCGACGCCGACTTGCCGCTGGGGTTGTACCACCCGCCAATCAGCAGTAGTAACCTGCTCCTGGTGGATGAGGGGCACATCAAGCTGGTGGATAGCTGGCTGCTGCCTCCGGGCGAGGCCCCGGCGGACATTGCTCACTACCGCGCGCCTGAGTTGAGCCAGGGGCAGGGGGCAACCCTGGCGACGCCGGTCTATGCGCTGGGCCTGTTGTGCTACGAACTCCTCACCGGAACGCGACCGATTACCGGCGCCGATGCCCGCGCCACTGCCCTCGCGCACCTGAACGCGCGTGTTCCGCCCCTGCATGTGGCGCGGCCCGCGCTCTACCTGCCCGGCGTGGAACGGCTGGTAGCCCGCGCTACGGCTCCTGCTCCAGATCAGCGCTTTCCCGACGCCGCGGCTTTCGGCGCGGCCCTCGATGCGCTCTGGCGCGACCAGGGGGCGCCTACGCAGCCGCTGGCGCCGCTGCGCCCACCGGTGACGCGGCGCGCGGGGGCCGCGACCGCGCCCCCCGCGCCCGCTGCCGCGCCTCTGCCACCCGCCCGGGCTCCCGCCTCGCCCGCGTGGGGCGGCAGCGCGCGCCCTCAACCGCTGTCCCCCGCCAGGGCGCGCCAGCGCAACCTCGCCCGAGGGCTGCTCGGCTGGTTCGTCGTGGTGGGCCTGGTGCTGCTGGTTGCCGCAGCCAGTTACTTCGCCGTACATGCCCTGACCGGCGCCCTCAAAGGCGTAACCGTGCCCGGTGTGCCCTGGTTGCCCCCGTCGCCCGGCGGCCCCTCCGGCGGCCCCTTCGGCTGGCTCGATACGCTCTTCGGCGCCGATGAGATCTACGTCGTCAATATCGCCGAGGGGTTGAACCTGCGCCGTGAGCCGGACGCAACCAACCCCGCGAATATCATCACTGTCGTGCCCAACGGCACACCGGTACGCAAACTGGAGGGACCGCGCGTGGTCGGGAACATCCCGTGGCTGCGGGTTCGAGTGCGGGTGGAGGGCCAGGAGCTGGAGGGCTGGATGTCTCTCAACTACCTGCGTCCCGGAGACTGAGCGCCGCCGATGGACGGCGCAGCGATTGCGCCGCCTGTGCCGACGCGGCGGTTGCGCGAGCATAAGGGGAAACCATGCACCAACCGAATGGAACACAGGTGCTCCATGGCCCACGCGTGGCGTTGCGGCCCTGGTTGCGCAGCGACACCCTTATGCAAGAACTGTGGCCGCGCTACACCGAGCCGTTTCACTCGCTCTGGAACATCCCGCGGGCGCCTGGCCCCGACGATGCCAGCGGGCCGGGCTGGTCCAACCAGCGCTACGCCTGGGCCATCGAGGATGCCCAGCGCCGCCTGATCGGTCGCCTCTCGCTGCGCGAAGTTGATGAGGGCGGGCTGAGCGCCAGGCTCGGCATCTCGCTCGCCCAACCCTACGTCGGGCAGGGTCTGGGCACCGAAGCCTTGCAGGTCTTCCTCGACTACTACTTCGGCGCGCTGGGCTTTGAGCGGCTGCGCCTGGACGTGGCGGCGGTGAACCGGCGCGCGGTGCGCTGTTACGAGCGGCTCGGCTTCCGCTACCTCGAGAGCGAGTGGCGCAACGCCGGTAGCGATCCGTCGCTGCGGCTGCTCGACGATCCCCGCTACAGCGCCATGGCGCGGCACTTCCGCCGCTCACGCTTCGAAAACCTGGTGGAGTTTTACGAGATGGAACTGACCCGCGCCGAGTGGCAGGCCCACCGCGCCCGTGGCCAGTGAGGCGGAGAGCCGCTCCTCATCGGGCTGTGCCCTTCCAAACCCTCCCCGCCGAGGGTGTGGGGAACCACGGGTTCCCCAGAAGGACTACTCTCGCCGATCGAGCGACACCGGTTCCTCTTCTGCGGATGGAGGGGTGAGCGCTGCGCCGATGCGGGCAGCGTGCTCGAGCGCCTCGGGTGGAGGAGCGACCCCCGCAGCGCGCAGCCGCACCGGCATTTCGCCCGGGGGCCGGGGCGGCTCGCTCAGCCGTCCGTACAGGTATTGAAACACATCGCGCGACACGGCGCCCATCGGCGCCGAGAGAATGGCCCCGAGAATGCCAAAGACCTGCGAACAGACCACCAGCAGCACCATCAGGATGGCCGGATGGATCCCCACACTGTCGCCGACGATCCGCGGCACCAGAAAGTTGTTCTCCAACTGCTGAATGCCGACGTAGAGCAGCAGCACCGCCAGCCCCGTGGTGGGAGAATCGATGAAGCCGAGTAACACCGCTGGCACCGCGCCGATAATTGGACCGATGATCGGGATCAGCTCGGTGACCCCGGCGATCACGGCCAGCAATAGCACGTAAGGCACCTGAAAACCGAACATGTTCAGCACGCCCAGCCCGATCCCTGCCGCAAGGCCCACCACCAACCCCAGCAGCAACTGCCCGCGAATATAACCACTCAGATCGGCATCAATGATCGTGATCACCGACCAGAAATCGGCCCGCAACCCTGTCGGCAGCAGCCGGTTGAGCGTATCACGACCGGCTTGCTGGTCCATCAAGACATAGAACAGCCAGAAGGGCACCAGGAAGAACCCCAGCAAAAAGGCCACCGTGCTGGCTACCGAGAGCAGACTGTTGACCAGAAACGTGCCGATTCCTTGCAGATACGACAGGAGGTTGGTGCGGATGGTGTTCAACGCCGAGGTGAGCACCTCCGCCACCGTTTGCTGGACCTCGGCCTGCACATTGGGCGGCAGGTTGGCGAGGAGTTGCTGGTACTCTTCCAGAAGCCGGTTGGCCCAGCGTTCGAGGGTGGGGAGATCGGGCAGGGAGCGGATCAACTGGGTGATCTGCTCGACCAGCGGGGGCACCAGGAAGGCGAAGAACGTAACGACGAGCACCAGCACCACCACATAGACGAGCAAGATAGCCGCCCAGCGAGGCATGCGCCGGTCAAAGCGATTGACCAGCGGGAGAAACAGATAGGCGAGGAATGCGCCGATGACAAACGGGAGCAGGGCGGAACGCGCCTGCCAGAGCAGCCATCCAGCGCCGTACAGAGCCAGCAGCACCAACCCCCAGCGGGCAATGCGGCGCAACGGCATTCCGCTCAAGAACGAGGTCATGCTTCCTCCGGATGGGCGGGGGCGCTGGAAAGGGCGCCACCGTGCCCCACGCCCACCCTTCCTGCCATACTCATCGCGCCTACCGCTCCTCGCGGCTGCTCAGCGCAGCCACCGTCAACACGACCGCCGTCTCCTCCCCCACGTTCGTCCAGCTATAGGTCACGTCGTCCCGGTAGAACAGCGTATCACCGGGGGAGAGATGGTACTCCTCCTCGCCAAGCGTGTAGTGCAGGCGGCCCTCGAGCACCAGCACCATCTGGCTGCCGCGGTTGGAGAAGCCCTGCTGACCGCTTCCCGGTTGGGCCTCGATCAGCCGCGCCTCCAGATCGCTGTTTGGCGGCAGAAGCGAAAAGACCTGCACCGGAGTATCATCGAGGCTCAGGCGCACCCGGTCGGCCACGGTGACCACCTGGCCCACCTGTTGATCATCCTCGCCCTCGAAAAAGTGTGTCATCTGCACACTGAAAAACTGCGCCAACTTGCGCAGATTCGCCACCGAGATATTGACTTTATCGCGCTCCAGGCGACTGAGAAACGAAGGCGTCAGCCCGGATCCCTCCGAAACTTCCTGGAGCGTCAGGCCACGCTCCTGCCGGAGCCGGCCGATCTTTTGTCCGAGCGACATACATCACCGCCTTCTGGGTGAAGTCGGAGCCCAGGCACAACCCGATTCCCCTCATTTCCAGGTTTGTTGCACACACATCTTATTTTATTATACGCCACAAAGATCGTCACTGTCAAGGCAATGCACAGCCCGCGAAATAATGGATTTCTGGCATTTCTAAGGCATTCCATATCGTTGTGCAGGAGATTGTTGCACAGGGGAAAGGGAGCCAGTCTAGGATTTATAGGCAACGAGTAGCGGCGCCCACCCCTGGCGGCGCTATGCTATAATCGGAACAGCCTGCGCCGGGTGGATGTGTGGCCGGCCGCTGCATCCCTGGCCCACTGTGGATCGTCATACCGGCGATGTGCCGGCGGTCCCGCCAGCGATGCATGCTGCCTGCCCGCGGCGCGTCGTGATCCCATTCGCACCTGCCCAGAGATGGAGCAACACGAGTGACCCTCCAGGGTTCGCCGGCATGCCCAGTGTGTGGTGCGCCGCTGACGCCGGGCGCGCGCTTCTGCGTTCGCTGTGGCGCTCCTGCCATCCCCTCAGCCGCCGATGCCGATGAGGTTGCCCTCCCCGGTGGGCAGCGCATGCACCTCAGCGCCGGCACCCTCAGCCTGCGCGAGTTGCTCGCGGTGGTCGAGTCGGGGGTGTTCTACTGGCGCCAGCGTCTCGAACAGGCCGATGGCGTCGCGCGTGAACAGGCCGCGGCGGCAATTCACGATCTGTCGCAGATTCTGGAGAACCTGGCTGCCCAGATTGCCCAGGGCCGCGAGACCATCCGTATCACCGGTCGCCTGCCCCCCCAGCGCCATGCGCCGCGCCCCTGCCCCCTCTGTGGCCGCGGCAATCGTCGGGCGGCCAGGTACTGTATGGCCTGTGGCACGCCTCTCCACTCCGGTCACCACACCGGGCCGCGCCCCCTGCCCCCGCGCAGCCTCGCCGTGGCCACCCGTACCGACCGCGGCATGGCCCGCCCGGTGAATGAAGATACGGTTTACGCCGGTGAGTTTACCGCTGGCGCCGTGCGCATCGGCACCTTGCTCGTCGTCGCCGATGGCATGGGCGGCCACCAGGCCGGCGATGTGGCCTCCAGCCTCGCCGTCGCTACCCTCAAAACGGCCCTCACCGAAGCGCTGAATGCCAGCCTCCCCGATGACGACCAGGCCTGGCACGCCCTGCTTCGCGAGGCCGTGCAGGAGGCCAATCGCCGCGTCTATGCCCGCGCCCGGGCCGATTCCGCCAGCCGCGGCATGGGCACCACCCTCACTGTGGCGCTTGTCACCGAAACGCGCGCCCACCTGGCCCATGTCGGCGATAGCCGCGCCTACCTCCTCAATCCCGCTGGCGTTACCGGCGAAGGCAGCACCTGGACCCAGTTAACCATCGATCATACCATCGTAGCACGCCTCGTTGATATTGGCCAGTTGACCCCCGAACAGGCCCGTGTGCATCCCCAGCGTCATATGGTCTACCGCTCGCTCGGTACTGATCCCGTTACCGAAGTGGACGCCCTGAGCCAGTCTCTGGCCGCCGGTGACGTGCTGGTGCTCTGTTCTGATGGGCTGGTCAACCATGTGGAGGATAGCGAACTGGCGCGTATCGTGCTCGAGACGCCCGGCGAGGCCCGGGCTTGCGAGCGCCTGATTGCCCTGGCAAACGAGCGCGGCGGCCAGGATAATATCTCGGTGGTGATTGCGCGTGTAAACGCCGGTCCCCAACGCCCGGACCGGCAGGCTGCGCCTGCGGATCTGGCGCTGCCCCACCCGCACTCGCCCATCTGAAGAGGGGGACGCCTATGCCTACCTGTGCCGTGTGCGGCGCCGACAACGCCGCCGAGGCCCGCTTCTGCCGCAACTGCGCCGCCCCATTCGACCGTTACCAGGCCAGCGCGGCCGACTACGCCTGGCTTGCTGCCAGCCTTACCAGCACCGATCTCCCGGCCGCTACCGCGCAGAGCAGTCAGGCGCCCCATCTCGCCTACCCCGATCCTGGCGCCGAGGAGGAACGTATGGATCAGCCGGCCCCTACCCTGTTCGCCGGGCGCTACGAAGTGCCCCCCGCAGCCGCCGATGGTCCCCTTACCGTCGTTGATACTACTCCCTGGCGTCGCTGCTGGGCCTGCGGCTCCACTGCCAACGAACCAGAGGAGTCGTTTTGCATCGAGTGTGGCGCGGCCCTTACTCGCCGGACCTACCAGGCTGTGCTGACCCCCGCCGACGCGCCCGCTGGCGCGGCCCTGGTGCCGTCCATCGCCGATGAGCGCGCCCGCGCCCTTCTCCCCGAGATCTGGGACCAGGTGGAGGAGGGCGACCGTGTGCTCACCGTCCTCAACGATAGTGGCCGTCCACCGCTGACGATGCCCCTTGATGAGACGGCCGCCCTCGCCGTTGGCGTCGGGCTGGCGCGCTTGCTGGTCAGCCTCCACTCCCTTGGTCTGGCGCTCGGCCCGGTGGCGGTTGCCGACCTTGAGCCTCTGCCCGGCGGCGGCGCCCGTCTGCGCGCGGTGCCGCACCTGCGCCCCATCGCCCCCGATGACGCCGCCGCGGTGCAGGCCGACCTGCTCGCCCTGGCCGACTTGCTCGAGCGGCTCACGGCTACGCCGCGCACGACTCTGCGTCTCAGCGAGGAGGAGGCCGAGGCTGCCGCGCAGGAAGCGCCCCTGGTCGTTGCGCTGCGCCAGGCGCGTATTGGCGCCTATGCCGATGCTGCCAGCCTCGCCGCAACCCTCGAGCAACTCCTTGCCGAGCGTACCCACCCCGTGCCCCTGCGCCAGATCGTCGGCGCCCATACCGATACCGGTATTGTGCGCGAGCACAATGAAGATAGCCTGCTGACCCTTCAACTCACCCTTATAAACAATAACCGGCCCGAAACCTGGGGCGTCTACATCGTTGCCGATGGCATGGGCGGCCATGCTGCCGGCGAAGTGGCCAGTGGCCTGGCCGTGCGCGCCGCTGCCGATCTCATCCTCGGCGAGTATCTGGCCCGCGCTGTGCAACCCGATGTGACCTTTAGCGAAGAAGAGGCCATTTCCCTCGTGCGACGCGCCGTGCAACGGGCCAACGAGGCTGTGGTTGCCGAGAGTCGCGCCCAGGCCAACGATATGGGCACGACCTTTACCATGGCCCTGGTTGCCGGCGACCGGGCGATTGTCGGTAACGTGGGCGATAGCCGAACCTATCTCTTCCGCGATGGCAGGCTCCAGCGTATCAGCAAGGACCACTCGCTTGTCCAGCGCCTGGTCGACCTTGGTCAGATCAGCGAAGAGGACATCTACAGCCACCCGCAGCGCAATGCCGTGCTCCGTTCCCTCGGCGATCGCAGCGAGATCGACGTTGATGTCTTTACCGAACGCCTGCGGCCTGGCGATGCGCTCCTGCTCTGCTCCGACGGCCAGTGGGAGATGACCCGCGACCCCGAAATGGAACGCTTCCTGGCCCGCGAAGATCCGCCCCAGGCCGTCTGTGAGGCCCTGGTCGCCGCGGCTAACCAGGCCGGCGGCGAAGACAATATCGCCGTTGTCCTGGTGCGGTTCGAATAATCGAATCGATGCGTCGCCTCTGGCGCAGGGGCAAAGGGGAACCGGGGTTTCCCCGGGCCTCCGCCCCGCGGGACGCGAGGCCCCCCCAACAGCGGTTGGAGGATGGGAAACCCGGGGTTTCCCGTGTCCTTGCCCGCGTGAGGTGAACATGGCCCCTGCGCGGGAGGGATTCAGGGGCGGACAGAACCTCTGGGCGCCAACGGGCGTGATGGCGTGGGGATGCGCTGGCTGGTCCTCGCCCCCGACCCGCGCGCGGGGGCGTTCCGATGCGGTACACGCCACGTTGGCCCGGATGGTCTGTCCGCCCTCAAACGCGGGAGGGCTGCGCCCTCTCCGCTACGGCATGGCAACCATACGCGCCACGGCAACGTCCAACTGGTGGCGACACAATCTGATGGAGGACCCGATGGCCGACGCAATCACGCTGACCTGTACCTGGGGGCGTTCACCGCTGCCGGCGAGTGGCGCCCCACAACTGGGCTACCTGCTGGTCGAGGCGGCCCCCGCTGCCCCCCCTCAGGTGCCCGTTCCTCTCAACTTTTGTCTGGTGCTGGATCGCTCCGGTTCGATGCAGGGCGCCAAGCTTCAGAGTATGAAGCAGGCCACCCATCGCCTGATCGACAGTCTGACCCCCCAGGACGTGGTTTCGATTGTCATCTTCGACGATACGGTGCAGACCCTGGTGCCCGCTACCTTTGCTACCGATCCGACCGCCCTGCACGCCGCCGTTGACCAGATCGTTGAAATGGGCGGCACGGCGATGTCCCTGGGCATGCAGGCCGGTCAGGTTGAGTTGCAGAAGCACGCCGCCCCCGAGCGCTTCAGCGCCATGCTGATCCTGACCGACGGCCAGACCTGGGGCGATGAGGATGTCTGCCGCGCCCTGGCGCAGAGTCTGGGCCAGGCGGGCGTGCGCATCACCGCCCTGGGCCTGGGCGCCGAGTGGAACGAGAAGTTGCTCGACGACCTGGCCGACGCAACCGGCGGCGTCTCCGATTATGTGGCCGATCCTGGCCAGATCCTCAGTTTCTTTCAGCGCGCGGTGCGGAGCGCCCAGGGAACCGCGGCCGTCGAGGCGCGCCTCCTCCTCCGCCTGGTGCGTGAGGCTACTCCCCGCGCGGTCTATCGCGTCACTCCCACCATCGCTAATCTGGGCTACCAGCCTATCGGCAACAGTGAGGTAGCCGTCAAGCTGGGCGATCTGGTCTACGGCCAGGTCAATAGTGTCATCGTCGAACTGATGCTGCCGGCCCGCGCGCCCGGGCAGTTTCGCATGGCCCAGGCCGAGTTGCACGCGACGCCGGTCGGTTCACAGAGCGAGCTGATCGTCAAGCAGGATGTGCTGCTGGCCTTTAGCGCCGATCCCAACGCCACACCGTTCGATCCGCGCGTGATGAACCTGGTGGAGAAGGTGACGGCCTTCAAACTGCAAACCCGCGCTCTGGCCGAGGCGGAACTGGGCAATACGGCCGGCGCGACCCAGAAATTGCGCGCCGCCGCGACACGCCTGCTCGATCTGGGCGAACTGGAACTGGCCGAGAAAACGCGCCAGCAGGCCGAGCAACTCGAGCAGGGCGGCGCGATCAGCGCCGAGTCCCAGAAAGCGCTCAAGTACGCTACGCGCCGGTTGACCCAGAAGCTCGAGGAGTAACACTATGAAGATCTGTCCATCCTGCGGCGCTCCGAATGATCCGGCCAACCGCTTCTGCGAACAGTGCGGCGCGCGGCTCGTGGAGGCGGCGGCGCCTGCCCCTGCTGAAGTCCCGGCGGCAACCGCCCCCTCTGCCATTGCCTGCCCGACGTGTGGCGCGCCGGTGCTGCCTGGCGAGGCGTTTTGCGACGACTGCGGCGCCGATCTGACCGCCCTGGCGCCGGCTGTAGCCCCGGTCTCCGCCGCCGCAGCGCCTGCCGCCGCGCCTGCATCTGCGCCCCCTGCCGTAGCCGAGGGGCAGTTGATCTGCGCTATCTGCGGCGCGACGGCCCTGCCCGGGGAGCGTTTCTGCGACAACTGCGGCGCCGATCTGTTCGCCCAGATCAACGCCGCTGCGCCGGCCCCGGCCGTTCCCCCGCCCGCGCCCCCCGACGGCGGGCCGGTGCTGGCCAATGGCGCCGAACTTCCCGCTCCCGAACCACCGCTCGCCCCACCACCAGTGGAGGTCCCCGCCGCAGAGGCGCCCACGGTGGCCGCCCCGCTGGAGGCCGCGGCAGAGGCGCCCACGGTGGCCGCCCCGCTGGAGGCCGCGGCAGAGGCGCCCACGGTGGCCGCCCCGCTGGAGGCTGCGGCAGAGGCGCCCACCCTGGCCGCCCCGCTGGAGCTTCCCGCCGCAGAGGCGCCCCCAGTAGCCGCCCCGCTGGAGGCCGCGGCAGAGGCGCCCACCCTGGCCGCCCCGCTGGAGCTTCCCGCCGCAGAGGCGTCCACGCTGGCCGCCCCGGTGGAGCTTCCCGCCGCAGAGGCGCCCACGCTGGCCGCCCCGGTGGAGGCCGCCGCAGAAGCGCCCACACTGGCTGCCCCGGTGGAGGTTCCGCCCGCAGAGGCGCCCACACTGGCTGCCCCGGTGGAGGTTCCGCCCGCAGAGGCGCCCACCCCACCAGCCGGGGCGCCCGTCTTCGATCGCGCGACCTACGAGGCTCGTCGCGCCGAACTGACGGCCACCATCAGCCGCCAGCAGCAGATCATCGCCCAGTTGGAGCAGATGCAGGCCACCTTTGGCGCAGCGACACCTGCCGCGGTCATCACCGGCCTGGCCGAGGCCCGCGAGGCTCTGACCCGTGCCGAGACCGAACTTGCCGCGCTTCAGGCGCCCGCTCCTGCGGTTGATCCCGCCGAAGTGCGCCGGCTCCAGGAGGAAATCAGCCGCCAGCAGCAGATCATCGCCCAGTTGGAGCAGATGCAGGCCACCTTTGGCGCAGCGACGCCTGCCGCAGTCATCACCGGCCTGGCCGAGGCCCGTGAGGCCCTGGCCCGCGCCGAGGCCGCCCTCACCGCCCTGGGGTTGCCCTCCGCCCCCGCCGCGCCCACGCCGGTGATCGAGGCCCCGCCGCCGCCACCCCCGGCTCCCAGCGGCCCGCGCCTGGTCGTCGAAGAGAGCGGCGCGGTGCTACCCCTGCCCCTCGACAAGACCGACATCATCATCGGACGTGAGGACCCGGTGAGCAACATCTTCCCCGAAATCGACCTCACCCCTCACGGCGGCGAACTGGGCGGCGTGAGCCGGCAGCACGCCCGGCTCAGCCACGCCGGTGGCCAGTGGACCGTCACCGATCTCAACAGCACCAACTACACCCGCCTCAACGGCGCGCGCCTGGAGCCGAATGTCCCCACGCCCATCGCCGATGGCGCCCGTTTGCAGTTCGGGCGCGTCGTGGTGATCGTGCATCTGATGTGAAAATATGGGGAAACCGGGTTCCCCATCCCCCTCCCTGTGGAGAGGCGCCCGGTTCCCTCCCCCAGCGGGGGAGGGCCAGGGAGGGGGCGGCCCTCCCAAGAATACCCGATGTTCACCGCGGCGTTGTGCGCCCCGCGAATGGGCGTCTGAGGTGAACATAGCCCGCCCGCGGGAGGGTTTGGGCGTCGTAGGGGCGCGGCGGCGCCGCGCCCCTACGCCCTCCCAGGAAACAACCCGCCAGCGGGGAGGGTTTGGGAGGGCTTCGCCCTCCCAAGAATAATTATTTTCATTCCGGCGTTGTGCGGCGCAGCCGCATGGAGGACTGAGGTGAACATCGGGAAACTCCGGTTTCCCCATCCCCCTCCGTGGGAGGTTTAAGGGCGGACAGAACATCCGGGCTAACGTGGCGTATACCGCATTGGAACGCCCCCGCGCATGGCTCTGGTCTCCCCGCTTCGACAAGCTCGGCGCAGGCTCTCCAGCTTCGCTGGAGAGGGGGAGGGGGTGAGGACCAGGCAGCGCATCCCCACGCCATACCGCCCGTCGGCGCTCATACGTTCTGTCCGCCCCTGAACCGTGGGAGGAGGGTGGGGCGTAGGGGCGCAGCGGCGCCTATCTGCCCGGCAAGGTAAACCACACCGTCGTACCCTGGCCGGGCGCGCTACTCGCCCCGATCTGCCCGCCCATCGCCGTAATCAGCGCCTTCGCGATCGACAGGCCCAACCCGGCATTGCCGCTGGCGCGCCCGCGAGCCGGGTCAACCCGGTAGAAGCGCTCGAAGATGTGGGGCAGGTGCTCCGGCGCAATCCCGCTGCCGGTATCGGTCACCTGGAAGCGCACCTCGCGGCCCCGGGGCGTTGCCGCGAGTGTAATGCGCCCACCCGACGGCGTATGCCGCAGGGCATTATCGAGGATGATCAACAGCACCTGGCGCAGGCGGTCCACATCGGCGCAAACCTCCCCTCCCGCCTCCTCCAGCATCACCGTCACACCCCGTTCAACTCCCAACCGCGCCACCTGACGCTGAACCTCGGCCAGGAAGGGCGACACCTCGACCGGCGCGAGGGACAGCGGCAACTGGCCGCTGTCCAGCCGCGACAGGGTGAGCAGGTCGTCCACCAGTCGCCGCATATGGTCACTCTCGGCCAGCACATCACCGAGCAACTCGCGCTGGTCAGCATCCTCGGGCGCAACGTTGCGTAGCGCGACCTCGGCGCTGGCGCGGATCAGGGTCAGCGGTGTGCGCAGTTCGTGACTGGCGCTGGCGATGAAGCGTTGCTGACGCTCCCAGGCCGCCTGCGCCGGGCGCAGCGCCCGTCCTGCCAGCCACCAGCTTGCCGCGCCCAGCAACCCCATACTCAAACTCCCCAGCACGAGCAAACCCAGGGCCAGTTGCCAGAGCACCCGGTCCTGGTCGCTGAGCACCCGGCCGAGTTGCAGCGCCGCCGGCCCGTCCGCGCGGGTGAGGCGGTAGGTCAACAGGCGCACCCGCTGCCCGTCGCTCAGGCTCACCGTGCGCTCGTCGCTGCCCTGACTCAGCGCGGCCTCCAGGGCCTGCCGATCCGGGGCGAGCGGCGCCGCAGCCGGGTTGGGATTGAAGAGCACCTGGCCTGAGGTATCGAGCGGCAACACAAAGATGGCTGCCAGTTCACCATCGTAGGCGAGCGGCGCACCTGGAGCCGCAGGCGTCGGAAGCGGCGCGTGCTCCCCTCTGCGCTCCGTCCCGCCCTCAGCGTCGAGGATGGCCCCGCTGGACCGATCCACAATCACCTTCGCTCCATCGGGAAAGCGCACCTCGTACACCTCCCGGCCACGCTTCTCTTCACGCTCAACCCGTTCGGGCGCGCCGTTGCCGTGGTAAGCCACCGCCCGCTTCACCGCCTCGGCCTCCGAGAGCGGCGCGGTCCACTGACGCGACAACAGGCCCGGCTCATTGCGGATGAGCGACCAGTCACGGTCCGCCGAGACCAGGTCGGCAGGCAGAGGCGCGTTGAGCGCATTAAACTCGTGCGCCATCTTATGGCGCAGGGCCAGATCGGTCACCTGCTGAAAGTACCGCGCCACCACCAGATAGGCTCCGCCACCCACCAGCGCCACGAGCATGAATGCCGCCAGGGTGTAGAGCAAAGTCAGTTGTAACCGCAAGCCTCTAAACATCGGGCGCCTCCAGCCGATAGCCGACGCCACGAACGGTCACGATCGGATCGCGCTCCCCGCTTTCGTTCAATTTGCGTCGCAGGTAAGAAATGTACACGTCAACCATTTGCGGTTGCACATCGTGTTCATACGACCAGACGTAATCCAGGATCTGCTGGCGGGTCAGGGTCTGGCCCTGGTTACGCATCAGATATTCCAGCAGGTTCCACTCGGTGGGCGTCAGGTCGAGCGTGCGGGCGCCGCGGCGCGCCGTGTGCCCGCGCAGGTCGAGGACGATCGCGCCCGCGCGCAGTTCCTGGGCCTCAGCGCCGGGCGGCATGAAGCGGCGGCTCAGGGCGCGCACCCGCGCCAGCAACTCCTCAAAGGCGAACGGCTTGACCAGGTAATCATCCGCTCCACTGTCCAGACCGGCGATCTTATCCTCAATCTGGCCGCGGGCGGTCAGCAACAGCAGCGCCATCGGGAGGCGCGCCATCCGCACCGCCCGGCAAATTGCCGGCCCGTCGCGCCCGGGCAGCATCCAATCAACAATTGCCACATCGTAGCTGCCACGGAGGGCAAGGTCCAGACCCGTATCGCCATCGTGCGCCACATCCACCTGGTAATGAACTTCACCCAGCACGCGGGCGACCAGGCGGGCCAGGCGCTGATCATCTTCGATTATCAGAACACGCATCGCAGGGATTGATCTCTCCTTCCGGCGTCGGTGCGCCGGTCTCACGTTGCATGAAAAGCGATTCTCCCGGGAGGGTGCAGCCCTCCCAAACCCTCCCCTCAGGCAGGGGCGCGGTTCGACAGGCTCACCGCAGGTGGGGAAGCCCGGGTTTCCCGGTGTTTCCATCAGCATACACGATCAACCTTGGAAAAAGATTGGAAACTTGCCAGGCCCTTCCAAGAAAGTTCCAAACCTCATCCGTTACCCTGGCAGCAATGAAACTTGTCAGGCTCCCGTAAGCCTGCGGGACAACCAGACGCTCGCCGATGCGGGCGCGAGGATGGGGAACCCGGTTTCCCCAATGTTCACGGTAACGCTTGATGATTGAGGAGGAACCTACCTATGAGCCAGCGTCTTGCCCTGGTCATCGCCGCGGCCCTGACCGCTTTCGTTCTGGTTATCGTCGGCGGACTGAGCGTCTATATGAGCGGCGCCACGAGCCAGACAGCGGGCGCGCTTCCCGCGGGCGACGCCAGCGTAACTCCATCGGCTGCTCCCGCTGCCCTTGACCCGACCGTGGAGGCCCTGTTGCGCGAACGCGAAGCCGCCTATCAGGCCGCTCTGGCCGAGGCCAACGCCCGCCTTGAAGCGGCCAATGCCCAGATTGCCAGCGCCAATCAACAACTCGCCAGCGCCACGCAGGCCCGGGCAACCAGCAACGCGCCCGGCAGCGTGTCACTTGCCGCTGCGCCCTCTGCTGGCGCGGCCATCAGTGAGCAACAGGCCATTGCCGTGGCGCAACGCTACTACGGCGGCCAGGTCGTCGCCGTCGAACGCGAGACCGAGCACGGCCTGCCGGTCTACGATGTGAAGTTCAGCGACCGGAGCGCCGTCTATGTTGACGCGACCACCGGCCAGGTTGTCTATGCCAGAATCGCCACGGGCGAGGACAGCGAGCACCGGTTCGATGACAGGCGCCACGATGAGCACGATGACTGACAGTCAGGGTTCTGCGGTGAGGATGGTTTGGGAGGGCTGCGCCCTCCCAGGCAACAACCCCATGTGCATCGTGTCGTTGCGCGGCGCAGCCGCATACCGTTCTCGTACCGCAAACCAGATAGCTACAGGAGTTTGAAGCATGTCCACCGAACGACGACCTGCGCGACCCGCGGGAGTATCCGGGGTCAAAGCACTGATCACCGTTGCCTCGCTTGCGGGTACCCTGGCCGGCTGGGCCGTCCTGAGCGCCTCGTCACCCGCCGGGGCGCTGGCGGGCGCATCTGCCGGCGGTACAACCTATACCGCGCCACCCCCCGCGTGGCTGCTCAGCGAACCGCAGATCCCCACGCTGCCGCCCGTGGCGACGGTGCAATCACTGCCTGCGGCAACGACCGCGCCGCTGATCGCAGCCAGCCCGGCCCCGGCGGCGAGCCAGGCAGTCTCCACAAGCGCGCCCGGCATCGCTGCGGTACAACCCGCACCGGTGACGGTGACCCGCTCGTCACGCTAAGAGGGGAACCAGGCTCCTCCCCCCGCGGGGTTTAAGGGCGGACAGAACATCCGAGCCGGCGTGGCTTGTACCGCACGGTATTCATACCCTGGTAATACAGCTCATGGTTACACACACCTTCCGCGCTATGGGCAGCCAGATCCTGATCGGGCTTGAGGCGCCTGACGCTATCGCCCGGCCGGCCCTGGTGGCCCTCCAGGAGAGCTTCGCGACCTGGGAAACAATCCTCAGCCGCTTCCGCCCGGACAGCGAACTGAGCCATCTCAACCACACTGAACGCGAGTGGCTCGCCCTCAGCCCGACCCTGGCCGAGGTACTTGCCCTCGCCGTGCGCGCTGCTGAGACGACCGGCGGCCTGGTAACGCCTCTGGTGCTGGAGGCGCTGGAGCGCGCCGGCTATGACCGCGACTTTGCCGCTGTCACCGCCGAGGAGGGATCTACCGCAACGTTGCCCGCCCAACCGGTCGCCGACTGGCGCTGTATCGGCGTCGATCTGGCCCGCAGCAGCATCAGTCGCCCCCCGGGTATGCGCCTCGACCTGGGCGGAGTTGCCAAGGGGTGGGCCGCCGACCGGGCCCTGGGCCTGATTGCTCACCACGGGCCGGCGCTGGTTGACGTCGGTGGCGATATCGCCATCAGCGGCCCGCGCCGCGACGGCACAGCCTGGCCGATTGGCGTGCAGGATCCCCGTGGCGGCGCCCAGCCCCTGGCGCTCCTGGTGATCGCCTCCGGCGGCGTAGCGACCTCCGGGTGCGATTACCGGCGCTGGCGTCAGGGCACTGCCGAGCGTCATCACATCATTGACCCGCGTACCGGTATGCCCGCCGAAACCGACCTGCTCAGCGTGACCGTGGTGGCCGCACGGGTCGCCGATGCCGAGATCGCGACGAAGGCCGCGCTCATTCTGGGGAGCGATGCCGGCCTGGCCTGGCTGAACGCGCGCCCCTGGCTGGCCGGGCTTCTGGTCCGCGCCGATGGCGCCGTGCTGCGCACGCCAACGCTCGAACCGTTCCTGTGGAACGATGGAGGAACGTGATACCCGGGCACGACACGGGGAGGACCGCGTTTCCTCACAGCTCTTCAACCCGGCGAGCCGGGGCGTCGGCGAAACCGGTTGTCTCGCCACCTCACGAGCGGAGGGCTTGCCACCCCGGCAGGCAGAGGGGCGGGGAAACCCGCTTTCCCCACCCCCCAACCGCTGGTGGAGTCGCCTGGCGCCCCGGCCAGCAGGGGTGCGGTTCGACAGGCTCACCGCAGGTGGGGAAACCCGGTTGCCCCAGTTCCCAACCGCTGGTGGGAGCGGCTGGCGCCCCGGCCAGCAGGGGTGCGGTTCGACAGGCTCACCGCAGGTGGGGAAACCCGGTTTCCCCGTATGCTCACATCAGGCCCCGTGCGCGGGGCGCACAACGCCGCAATGAAAACAGGGGTATCTTTGGGAGGGCTGTGCCCTCCCAAACCTTCCCGCTGGGGAGGGCTTGCCGCCCCCACAGGCAAGGGTGCGGTTCGACAGGCTCACCGCAGGTGGAGAAACCCGGTTTCCCCATATGTTTACCTCAAAACTGGAGAACTACCATGACCAACGAAAAAGCCGCCCGCCTGGCCGCCATTCGCGCAGCCAACGCCGCCAAACAAACCATGCCGCCCGATGCGCCCGCGGCGCCGCAACCCGCGGTCACGGCCAGCCCCGCGGCGCCGCAACCCGCGGTCACGGCCAGCCCCGCGGCGGCCCGGGAGTCCTACGACACGATGGCCCCGGCCATCTCTCTGCCCGCCTTGCTCAGCCTCCTCGCCGCCACGGTTGCCGGCGCCCTCGGCGCAGTCTTTCTCTTGCCTGCCTGGCTGCCGGCCCTGAGCGCTTCCCTGCTGGGCGATGCGCCGCATGCCTACTGGTACCTGGCCCGCAGCAGCGCCATGGTCGCCTACGTCTTGCTCTGGCTCTCCATGCTCGCTGGACTGATGATGACCAGCCGGCTGGCCCGTCTCTGGCCAGGGGGACCGGTTGCCTTCGATCTCCACCAGCATACCAGTCTGCTGGGGCTGGCCTTTGCGCTGTTCCACGCCCTCATTCTGCTGGGTGATCGTTACATCCAGGCCGACCTGCGTCAGATTCTGGTTCCCTTTGCCTATGCTGACCACCAACCCCTCTGGGTCGGCCTCGGCCAGATCGGGTTGTACCTGCTGGCCCTGGTCGGTCTGAGCTTCTACGTCAAGGCGTGGATGGGGCGCAGCGCGTGGCGGCTGATTCACTTCCTGAGCTTCGCGCTGTTCGCCCTGGCGCTGCTTCACGGCATCTTCAGCGGCACCGACAGCGCAAATCCCTGGATCCAGGGACTTTACTGGGCCAGCGGCGGCAGCGTGCTTTTCCTCTTCTGCTACCGCATCCTCGTGCGGCGCAAGCGCGGATGAGCTATGCGTTCGGCGTTGGGGTAACCACGCAAGCCCGGGAGCGCGGTCGTCCCGCCCCGGTCAGCGTTCGAGGGCACGCTGCCCGCACTCCCACGTTGCTTGACAAGCTGTTCCCGATCCGGTACAGTTAAAGTACTTTCCCCAGCATGTGTGACGAGCGACCGCGACTCCTTCAATGCAGCGGGTGGGCATAGCCTTGCCCCGGTCGCATGCTGCCTGGATGCGCTGCCGTTTATGCGCGCGGCAGCTTTACAGTGCCGCCTCCAGCCTGTGGCTGGTGTGCGGTCAGACGCCGATCAGTGTATCGCGCGTCGGAGCCGTGCGTTGGTCCAGGTATGCGCGTTTGTTCTGGTCTGAGCATGGCATGGTAGGAGGAGTCCGGTTATGGCTGAGAATCCGCAGGCGCTCGGTGGAAAGGCACAGGTCGATGTCGGAGGAGTAACCTACGAGCAGGTGGGCGCAGAGTATCTGGCGCAGCGCCGCCTGCGCAAGAGCGCTGGCTGGGTGCTGCTATGGGCCCTGGGCGTCGGCGCGGTGATCTCCGGCGATTTCTTCGGCTGGAACTATGGGCTATCGGCGGGTGGCTTTGGTGGTCTGTTGCTCGCCACCTTCGTCGTGGCGGTGATGTACCTGTGCATGGTCTACTCGATCGCTGAACTCTCCGCGGCCCTGCCCCACGCCGGCGGTTTCTACTCGTTCACCCGCAATGCCTTTGGGCCGACACTTGGGTTCGTAAATGGTGTAGCTGACATCATCGAGTACGTTGTCACTCCTGCCGTGATTGTCACCTCCATCGCGGCCTATATGCAGACCATTTTCTCCTTCGTGCCGCTCTACGTCTGGTGGGTGGTGTTCTATGCCGTCTTCGTCGGCATCAACGTGCTCGGCACGGCCCTCACGCTGCGCGTCGGCCTGATCGTCACCCTCCTGGCGATCGGCACGCTGGTGGTGTTCTACATCGGCGCGGTTGCGTCAGGAGCGTTTAGCTGGGATCTGGTGTTCAACATCGAGCCTGCACCGGGGAACAGCGCCTTCCTCCCCTTTGGCTGGTACGGTGTGTTCGCGGCCCTCCCCTTCGCCATCTGGTTCTACCTGGCGATTGAGCAACTCCCGCTGGCCGCGGAGGAGAGCCACGATGTGGTGCGCGACATTCCCAAAGCGCTGATCTGGGGCCTGCTCACCCTGCTGGCGCTCTCGCTGCTGACCCTGGTGCTCAACTCCGGCGTGGGTGGCGGCGCGGCCGAGGTCGGCGAATCGGCGGCGCCGCTGGAGATCGGCTTCCGCGCCATCTTTGGCGCCGGCGCCACGACGATCGTGTTGACCCTGGTGGCGCTCACGGGTCTGGTGGCGAGCTTCCATACCATCATCTATGCCTACGGGCGAGTGCTCTTCTCCCTCTCCCGCGCCGGCTATATCCCGCGCTGGATTTCCGTTACCGGCGCGCGCCATACCCCGGCCCGGGCGCTGGTCCTCGGCGGTGTGGTTGGTCTGGTGCTGGCTTTGCTGATCGATCTCCTCGGCAGCGGCAGCAGTGTCGGCGCGGCCCTGTTAACGATGAGCGTCTTCGGCGCGGTGATCTCCTACGCGCTGGTCATGCTCTCGTACATCAAGCTGGCGATCACCCGTCCTAACCTGCACCGCCCCTACAAGAGCCCCCTCGGGGTGCCAGGGGCGGTGGTCGGCACGGTTCTGGCCGTGCTTTCCCTCTTCGCCACGATGGCGATCGAGGCTAACCGGCCCGGCGTGATCGGGACGGCGATCTTTATGGCGGTGATGGTGGCTTACTACTTCTTCTACAGCCGCAAGCGTCTTGTGGCCCAGGCGCCCGAGGAGGAAGCGGCGCTGATCGCCGAGGCCGAGCGCGAACTGAAGCACGTTTGACGGTTTGCCGCTCGCCACGAAGCTGGCTGCCAGAGGGGAAATCTGGTTACCCCTCCGGCAGCCAGTAGCTGCGTCTTGCTCCCGCTTCCCCACCTTCGCCACGATGGGTTGTTTCCTGAGGTGAAAATACGGGGAAATGGGGTTTCCCCACCTGCGGTGAGCCTGTCGAACCGCACCCCTGCCTGTGGAGGTGCCAGGCGCCCTCAACGGCGGTTGGGACATAGGGAAACCGGGTTTCCCCACCTGTGGTGAGCTTGCCGAACCACGCCCCTGTCTGAGGGGAGGAGTTGGGAAGGCTTAGCTCTTCCAAAAATAAATCAGTTTTCATCCTTTCATTGCGCGGTGCAGCCGCATCCGATCTTGACGTGAACATATGGGGAAACCGGGTTTCCCCAGACTCACTGCATCACCGTCCCAGGAGGAGTTATGGCGCCCTACACCCGAACTCTCGGCGGACGCACCTACCAGTTCGACGATCTCAAGACGCTCATGGCAAAGGCCACTCCTGAACGCTCAGGCGACCAGCTCGCCGGTCTGGCTGCCGAGAGCGCCGAAGAACGGGTTGCTGCCCAACTGTGCCTGGCCGATGTGCCGCTGACCACCTTCCTCGAGGAACCGCTGATCCCCTACGAGGACGACGAAGTGACGCGCTTGATCCTTGACACCCACGATCGCGCTGCCTTTGCCCCCGTCAGCAGCCTCACCGTGGGCGCTTTCCGCGAATGGCTGCTGTCCTATGCGACCGACGATACAGCTCTGGCCGCCCTGGCCCCCGGCATCACGCCCGAGATGGCCGTTGCGGTGTCGAAGATCATGCGCAACCAGGATCTGGTGGCCGTCAGCCGCAAGTGCCGTGTGGTGACGCGCTTTCGCACGACGATCGGGCTGCCCGGGCGCTTCTCGTCGCGCATCCAGCCCAACCATCCCACTGACGATCCCCGCGGCATCGCCGCTTCGATCCTCGACGGCCTGCTCCACGGCTGCGGCGATGCGGTGATCGGCATCAATCCCGCTACCGATAGCCCGCAGGCCGTGATAGCCCTGCTTGAGCTGATTGATGACCTGCGCCAGCGCTACGCCATCCCTGTCCAGTCCTCATTACTGGCCCACGTCACCACCCAGATTACGGCTATCGAACGCCATGCCCCGGTGGACCTGGTCTTCCAGTCAATTGCCGGCACCGAAGCTGCCAACCGCTCATTCGGGATCGATCTGGCCCTGTTGCGCGAGGCGCGCGCCGCCGCGCTGGCCCTGGGGCGCGGCACCATCGGCGATAACGTGATGTATTTTGAAACCGGTCAGGGCAGCGCCCTTTCGGCCAATGCTCATCATGGTGTTGACCAGCAAACCTGTGAGGCCCGCGCCTACGCGGTGGCTCGCCACTTTGAGCCGCTGCTGGTCAACACCGTGGTTGGTTTCATTGGCCCTGAATACCTCTACGATGGCAAGCAGATCATCCGCGCCGCGCTCGAAGATCTCTTCTGCGGTCGCCTGATGGGTGTGCCGATGGGTTGCGATGCCTGCTACACGAACCACGCCGAAGCCGACCAGAACGATATGGACAACCTCCTGGTACTGTTGGGAGTGGCCGGCTGCGCGTACATTATGGGCGTGCCCGGCGCCGATGATGTGATGCTCAACTACCAGAGCACCTCGTACCACGATGTGCGCTTCGTGCAAACCACCCTGGGCCTGCGACCCGCCCCGGAGTTTGAAGCCTGGCTTATCGCGATGGGTATCATCGAGCCTGATGGACGCCTGGCTCCGCGTGAGCAGCCTCGCCTGCTCCGGGAAGTGGCTCGGCTCGCCAGCGCGCGTGTCTGATGTGAAAATAGGCCGTGTACGGGAGGGTTTGGGAGGGCTTCGCCCTCCCAGGAAACAACCCGCCAGCGGGGAGGGTTTGGGAGGGCGAAGCCCTCCCAAGAACAAATATTTTCATTCTGGCATTGTGCGGCGCAGCCGCATGGATGACTGAGGTGAACATAGGGGGAAACCGGGTTTCCTCACGCCCCTGCCTGTGGGGAGGTGTTGTACGTTCCACGAATGGCGCCTCTCGCCGAGGAGGTTCCCTGTGTCTGACGAAACACTACCCTCTGCCGACCTGTGGCAGGGGTTGCGCCGCTACACCAACGCCCGCATCGCCCTGGGGCGGGCCGGCGATAGCCTGCCCACCGCTGCCCAACTGGCCTTTCAGTACGACCACGCCCGCGCCCGTGACGCCGTACATCTGCCCTTTGACGCCGCAGGCGTGGCCGCCGCCGCAGCCGCTACCGATCTGCCCGTGCTGATCGTTCACAGCGCCGCCCCTGACCGGTCAACCTATCTGAAGCGCCCCGACCTGGGCCGGCGTCTGAGCGAGGCGTCGCGGGCGGCCCTTCCTCCCCACGCCCCCGCCGACGGGGACGCCTACGACGCCGTCCTGGTCATCGCCGACGGTCTCTCGGCCCTCGCAGTGCACCGCCACGCCGTGCCCCTTGCCACCCGTGTAGCCGGAGCCCTGCAGGGCCTGGGCTGGCGCCTGGCGCCGATTGTCGTGGTGCATCAGGGCCGTGTGGCCATCGCCGACGAGATCGGGAGCCTGCTTCGCGCCCGGCAGGCTGCTATCCTGATCGGTGAACGCCCGGGTCTGAGCGTCGCCGATAGCCTGGGAGTGTATCTCACCTACGATCCGCGCCCCGGGCGCACCGATGCCGAACGCAACTGCATTTCCAACATCCATGCCCGCGGTCAGAGTTACGATGCCGCCGCCCAGACCCTGATCTATCTGATGAGCGAAGCGCGACGGCTCAAACTGAGCGGCGTCGCGCTGAAGGATGAGCGAGCCGAGCGTGATGGCGCGGCTGCCCTGCTCGATTAACGAGATGAAAACAGGTTTGTTTTTGGGAGGGCGAAGCCCTCCCAAACCCTCCCCTCAGGGAGGGGGTTGAGGAAACCCGGTTTCCCCGTATGTTCACCTCAGTCATCCATGCGGCTGCGCCGCACAACGCCGGAATGAAAATACCTATTCTTGGGAGGGCGAAGCTCTCCCAAACCCTCCCCGCTGGCGGGTTGTTTCCTGGGAGGGCCTCGCCCTCCCGAACCCTCCCGCACGCGGGCTATTTGGGGCGGGGGCCAACCCCGCCCCCCCCGGCACCCCGAACCCTCCCGCGCGCGGGCTATTTTCACCTCAGGAGCTGCAAAGCTGTCTATTGCAAATTGTAATCTTATTGTAATCTAGAAACCCTTGTGGCCCCGGGGGCGCTCAGGGTAGAACAAGGCCGCGGCAACGGTCGCCTGCGTGCTGCCTTCGTGGTGGCAGCGCGTTTTTTACCGTGTGCTGCTAACCGGTTACACCAACTGGCATTGAACGAGCCCCGTCTATGCGCTACAGCCAGAGCCCACGGCAAGGCTATGGCAGCACGCTGCACACCGAAATGGCATTCCAACCAACCACGCCGCGGAGGAGCTTATGCGACGACCTTCAAGGCCCGCTCTGATAACCGCCACCGTGATCGCCCTGCTGGTAGGCTTTGCACTTCTCCAACCCTTTCAGATAACAAGCTTTGGGCAGCGGCCAAACGTTCCGATCCTGCTACCCTTTCTCGCCTTACCTGGCCTTCCTCCGTCCAACCCTTCCACCGAATGGTCGCAGCACGCCTTCAATGCCCAGCGTACGAGTTTTTACCCGGACGCGGTTCCTGCCCCCTGGCGCTGGAAGTGGGCCTGGAACGGCCCCGATGCCAACGGTGGCATCTCTACCGGCAAATTTGGTTTGCCGCGGAACAGCCAGCCAGTGACCGGCGGCGGTCGCGTCTATATCGCCGCAGGCAGCCGCGGGGTCTACGCCCTCGACAACGCCAGCGGCGCTCCGGTCTGGAACCGCAATCCCGGCGGAAGCATCAATTCCACTCCTGCCTATGATGCCGACACCAGGGCGCTGTTTGTTGTATCCAGCAATGGAACGCTCTACAAGCTCGATGCTGCCGATGGACGGACCCTGGGTAATTTCGCCGCCGCTGGCGACAGTAACCTGCCCCTGCCGCCGGCCATCAGCAGCGATCGGGTATTCTTCTCCATGGGCGCCTCGGTCTATGCCGTGAACAAGGCCACGATGCAGCAGATCTGGCGCTACGACGCCGGGTCCCCCGTTGATACGCCGCCCGCCTATTCCGCCGCGCGCAACCTGGTGGTGGTCGCCTCACGCGACCTCTTCGTCCATGGCATTCGCGGCGCTGATGGTGGCCGGGTGTGGCGCACCAGGACCGCTCCGCACACCCCCGGCGACCCAACGGCTTCTGGACAGAACGATTTCGCAGCGGTCAGCAACGGCTGGCCGGTGATCTCCGAGCAGAACGGGCTGGTGTTGATCAAGCTCCAGCTCGACTGGCAAACCCTCTGGACCTGGAACCCCTGGCCCTCAACCAATGCCGAGATGCGACGCAACCTGCAGAACAATCCCCGTGAGCAGGCCCTGCTGGCACTGCGGCTTGACAATGGCGCAACGGCCTTTGTGCCCAATGTCGGCCACGGTGGCTTCGGTGATGGCGACTATATGCCGATGGGTCCGCAGCCTGTCATCAGGCGTTTGAGCGACGGCTCCGAAGTGGCCTATGTCGTCATGCGCGGCTCGCCGTGCAAGGCTCAACCTTGCGATGGACGGTGGGACTCGCACCTGGGCGAGCTGATGCTCAACGATACCACTGTGCCGGGCTACCGAGCCGGCGATGTGCGTTTCATGGAGGGCACGTTCTTTCCCACCGATGAGCAGCCCTACCTTGCGCTGGCTGGCGACCAGATTTTCGCTGCCCACTGGGAAGCCGGGATGGCCCACACCATCGGCGACCGCTCGCCGGCCCGTGGGACAAGTACCAACCCCATTCCAGTCACCAACCTGCCGCACATCGCCACGTCGCAGGATACCGATACCTGCGGAACGGGCTTCAGCACCGGTCACTACTGTGGCGCCAGCCTCTACAATACTCGCCTGTGGCCCGCTGGATTCTACATCTACTGGCGCCAGGGCGCAGTCTATGACCGCTACTGGAGCGAGTATGCCGGTTGGGTGATCAGCAACAATACGCTTTACTTCGTGAGCACCGATGGGGCCGTGGTTGCGCTCGAACCCGGTCAGCCCCGGGGTGTCAGCATCCCCGGTGCAGCAGGTCGGGACATGACCGCCTCGGAGGCCCTCACGTCGCGAGACGTGGTTGACTATACCCTGGCCCGCGCCTACGCTGGTCGCACCGTGACCGTCGAGGGCGTCCTGCGCGAGGTCTTCAACAACGGGAAAGCCGTCTACCTTGCCTACCACTCGCCGCACCGGGGCCACTTCCTGGTGCGCATCCTCAAACAGGACTGGCCGAACTTTGCGCGCTCCCCCGAGCAACTCTACGCGCCAGGGCAGCGCGTGCAGGTCACCGGGACGATTGAATGGTACCAGGGCGACCCGGTGATCTATGTGCGCAATCCATCGCAACTGCGCCTTGTTGTTGCCCCCAGTGCCGCCGCGCCGCACCGGTAGAGACGCCCCACCGGGGCGCCTCTACCGGCACGCCCCGCCGGGTCGCCGGTGAGTGACGACCCGGTGGGGCGTTGGGATGCCGGGGCGGTCCCGTGCCACCCCGCCGCCCCGCGGCATGCCGCGTGAACCGCGGGTCCGGTCGGCGCCCGCCGTAGGGCCGAAGCATTCGCGCCCACCCCCATCGGGGCCACCCTGGCCGCCCACGCGAATGCTTCGGCCTGACCCCCGCCGTCGCCCCCGCGCCCCGCCGCCCCGCGGCAATGCTGCACGCCCCGCCGTTGCCCCCGCGCCCCGCCGCCCCGCGGCAATGCCGCGGTCGCCCCCGCGCCACCCCGGCGCGCCCCACCGCCCCGTGGCGATGCCGTCCGGCCCCCCTGGTCATCTCTGCTGGCGGGCTTAAAGGATACCTGTACTGCTTCACTATGTTAGCGCACCCATGGCAGCGGCATGGATCGGATAGTACCGACGGAAGATCGCCAACGGTGTGGCGCCATCAAGCCCTTGATGTGGCCGGTGATCGTTGTAGTACATCTCCCATAACCGATGCACATACCGACGATGTTCGGAACAGGAGAACTCCTGCTGATGGAAACATTCCGCATTATCCGTCCGATTGCTCCGTTCAATGATCCCGTTTTGCCACGGCGATCGCGGTTTGATCCGCCAATGCCGCACGCCCAGGGCCGTGATGGTGCGTTCGAACGCCGTACGCCGCTCCGGATGCGGGGTATGCGCCATGGTAAAGACCATCGCATTATCCGTCACCACCAGATGAAACGGGGGCAATCGGCCGATCGCCCGCTGCAGCACTCCGGCAATCCGGTGACTGGTGGCGCGTGGATGGATTTCCGAGTACTTCATCCGGGTGCGCAGATGAATCAGGCTGATCTGGTATTCCCGCCCATGACCCCCGCGAATCGCTGGCAATTCCCGGATGTCCAGTTGCACCCGATGGCGTCCGACCGGGATCGGACGCCGCTGCCGTTTTTTTGGGCGGGCGCTGCGTCAAGCCGGCGTCCTTCAGGATGCGCCACACGGTTGCCGTATTGGCCGTGGGGAAGCGCGCCCGGAGTTCGTGCGCAATCCGTTTGGGACCATCCTGCGGATGCGCCTGCCGTTCGGCAATCACGGCCTGGCGATACGTCTCCGTCACCACGCGCCGCCCATGGGTGCGCGGTCCACCAGAGCGATCCGTGGTATCCGTCCGGCCAACCCAACGCTGGATGGTGCGGCGATGCACGCCAAACTGACGCGCCAGGGCGGATTAGCTCATTCCTTCACGATACAATTGTTGGATTCGCGCGCGTTGCACCTGGGTCAACGCCGCTTTTGGGTGATAATGCATTGATCACCTGCACACAACATTCAGTCAATACACCCACCAGAGGTGCGCTAACATATTGTAGCAGTACAGATACCTGTTATACTCGTCTGGCTCTCCATTCGTCCGAGTCGCCTGGATGAACAAGCCCACGCTATGCCGACGTTTGGGCCTCGTGGCTCGTCAACCTGGTTGTGATGAACGGGTTTTTGCCGGGAGGACAAAGCCCTCCCGCACCCCCTCTCGCTGTATCGATCACGACCATCGTGACAGACCACCTGGCTGCGCAAGGTTGCAACAAGGAGCCAGCATGACCGGGCCCGCCGTCCCTACCGATCTGATTGTCCACGAACGCCTGCCCCTGAGCACCAGACTCGCCTTTGGCTCCGGCGACCTGGGGCCTGCCATCGCCACCATCGTCGCCGGGTTCTTCCAGCTCTTCTTCCTCACCACCGTGGCTGGCCTGCCTCCGGGGTTGGCCGGTACCATCCTCCTGGTGGTCAAGATCTGGGACGCGCTCAACGACCCGATCATCGGCTGGCTGACCGACCGCACCAGCACCCGCTGGGGACGCCGACGCCCCTGGCTGCTCTTCGGCGCGGCGCCATTCGGGTTGCTCTTCTTCCTCCAGTGGATCGTTCCGCCCTTTGACGTCACCGGCAAGTTCGTCTACTACCTGATCATTGCCCTGCTCTTCGACACCGCCTTCACCATTGTTAATGTCCCCTACACTGCTCTGACTCCCGAACTTACCCGCGACTACGATGAGCGTACCGCCCTGAACTCCTACCGCTTCGCCTTCAGTATCGGTGGCAGTCTCCTGGGTGGCATTCTGCACCAGACGATTGTCGGACGGTACCCCGATGATCCTCAAACCGGATACCTGGTGGCCGGCGCGGTGGTGGGCACGCTGATCGCCCTGCCGTTCCTGTGGTGCTTTCTGGGTACCCGCGAGCGCTACGAACCCGACCCCGAGGCCAGAGATCTCTCCCTCGGCGAGCAGATTCGCTATGTCTTCAACAACCGGCCCTACCTGTTCGTGGTTGGGATCTACATGTTCTCCTGGCTGGCCGTGCAGGTCACTTCGGCAGTGCTGACCTTCTACATCACCTTCTGGCTGCGCCGGCCGGATTTGATCACCACCTTTCTCCTGGCGGTGCAGGGATCGGCGCTGGTGTTTCTGTTCGTCTGGAGCGCGGTGAGCCGGCGCATCGGCAAGAAGGCGGTGTACCTGGTCGGTAGCGTGATCTGGATTGGCGTGCAGGCGTTTCTCTTCTTTCTGCAACCTGAACAGATCACCCTGGCAATCATCCTGGCGGTGATCGCCGGCGCCGGGGTTGCCACCGCCTACCTGGCGCCCTGGAGCATGATGCCCGATGTGATTGAACTGGACGAGCTGGAGACTGGTCAGCGCCGCGAGGGGATGTTCTACGGCTTCATGGTGCTGCTGCAGAAACTGGGATTGGCCCTGGGCCTGTTCCTGGTAGGGCTGGGGTTACAAGTCGCTGGCTTCAACGAGAACCTTCCCGCCGACCTGCAGCCCGACTCGGCCCGGCTGGCTATCCGCCTCATGCTCGGCCCGGTGCCCACCCTCATTCTGATCTGCGGGATGATCCTCACCTGGTTCTACCCGATTACCCGCGAGAAGCACGAAGCGACTCTTGCCCTGCTCGCGGCCCGCCGGAGCGGCTCTGCCACCGTCCAGCATCGGGAATGACAACCTGGAGGCGAAAAAGCAGCATTGACTTACACCAATTACCGTTGATAATGCCGCATTGCTTGAAGCGGTTTTAAGCGTTGTGCTGCCCAGCGTGGCAATCCACAATCCAAAATCTAAAATCTAAAATGGTATTACAGGGAAACGTCCGCGCCGCCCATCCGCACGATCTTCGTGCCTTCGTGGTGCAACCGATACCCTCCAGGCCCTTACCGGCTCCGCGTCACGCCGACACGGGCGCAGGTCGCTGCCACCGGGCACACTGAACAGCGCGGCGACACCGGCAGGCAGATATTCTGCCCCAGGGTCACCAGCAGACCGTTGATCTCGATCCAGTACTGAGGCGGAAGTATCGCCCGCAGCGCCTGCTCCGTCTCGTCGGGGTTCTTCGTCTGCACATAGCCCCAGCGGTTGCAGATCCGGTGCACGTGGATGTCAACGCAGATACCGGGCAGGCCAAAGCCGGCGGTACGCACGAGGTTGGCCGTTTTGCGCCCCACGCCAGGCAGCTCCAGCAGCGCGTCGAGGTCAGCCGGCACCGCGCCGCCGTAGCGTTCGATCAGCACACGACAGATCTGCACAATGCTCCGCGCCTTGTTCCGGTAAAAACCGACCGGGTAGATCAGTTCGGCAATGCGCTCCTCACCGAGCGCAAGCATCGCCTCCGGCGTATCCGCAGCGGCAAAGAGGCGCGGAGCGACCACGGCGGTAAGCGTGTCCTTCGTGCGCAGACTGAGAATGGTCGCGATGAGCACCCGGAACGGGGTGGTCCCTTCCACCCCCATCTGGTCGATCAGCGGCCGTTGAAACGCCGGCATAGTCGCGCGGAGGGTAGCCATGACCTCGTCAATCGGGAACGGGTCACGCTCCGCAGGAGGGATGGGGACACCCTCCGGTTCGGTATCGCGTTCAGGCGCAGGTTGCAGGGCAGACCCTATAGGGGTATCCGGGCTTTTTGTCGGTTCGGTATCGCGTTCAGGCACAGGTTGCAGGTGCTCCACTGCCAGGCGTCAATGCGCCTTCGTCACGTATCACTGGAATGAACCGGATCTTTCCGGGGATGACTGCGGCCTCCCGAACCCGCCCCATCGGGAGGGCGCGGTTCGACAGGCTCACCGTGGGTGGGAAAACCCGGTTTCCCCTCTGTTCACCTCAGCCCATCCCCGCCAGATGCAGCGCCTCACCCGGCTCCAGGTCCAGATGCACTGCTCCCAGACCGCATGCTTCGGCGATCGCCAGGACGACCAGGCGACTGATCAGCGCCTCTTCGCCGGCCCGGTCGCGGCGCTCCCTGGCGAGGAGCAGCTCATAGATCCGCGTAGCGCTGGCCGAGCGCACGGCGACCACCGCCCGATCGGCGCCCCGGCGCGCCCGGTCGGTGACGATCGCCGCGGTGCAACCCACCCCGAGCAGCGGCCAGGGGCCTTCGGCCAGGCTGGCGGCATACTTCCAGGCCCAATCGGCCATTGCGCTGGCCGTCTCGACGCTGACAGCACGGGCCGGGGGCGCACCAAGGACGACCGCCAGGCTGCGGGGCGCGTAGCAATCGCGGGCCTCGAGCAGCGTGCGCGACGAGCCGGCGACGGCGTGAAGCCAGTGCAGCGCCAGGCTCCCTGCTCCGGCGAAAACATACACCAGGCGTTGGGGCGCCGCGTGAATGGCCTGGATCAGTGGCGTAAGATCGATCGCGTTCGTCATCACAGCGCGCCAAGTATAGCATACCCGCGCCACCCCGTGTGCTTCCGGGGGCCTGTCGTCCCACAGGCAGGGGGCGCAGGGAAACCCGGTTGCCCTATATGTTCACGTTCCCGTGCGGGGGTATGGGGAAACCCGGTTTCCTCCTTTTCTCATATCAGACGGTCATGCGCATGGCGCACAACTCAGGGAGGGGGATGGGGAAACCCGGTTTCCCCGTATGTTCACCTCACATGCGGCTGCGCCGCACAACGCCGGAATGAAAATAATTATTCTCGGGAGGGCGAAGCCCTCCCAAACCCTCCCCTC